>Ga0160456_100030_pt1 | contig 236930 bp, 197 predicted proteins | sample HID1972K_E6MG_FD_108261 | JGI IMG/M metagenome (GOLD analysis project Ga0160456, IMG submission 108261) | Enriched pill bug-associated microbial communities from UW Madison campus, WI, USA - HID1972K_E6 MG | ecosystem: Host-associated > Arthropoda: Insects > Digestive system > Unclassified ... | reverse complement strand
TGCCGCGTGCGCTGCCCGACCCAGAAATTGGCCAGTCCGCCGATGCCCAATGCGGTGACGAACAGCAGCGCCAGCGATGAGGCGATCAGCAGCCCCAGCATGGTGGTGTCGCGCTGAAAATAATCACTGCGGATCTGCGCATAGGTGCGCTGCCCGTCTTCCGGGATCAGGCGTACCGGACCGGCCTTGTCCAGTGCCGCGGCCGCGGCACGCAGGACACGCTGGCGATCGCCCGGCGCGCTGCGCAGCACGTAGGTGCTGGAGAGGGAGGCCGCGTTCTTGGAGGTCAGCATGACCAGGTGTTCGTCGGCGCTGCCGGAGATCATGGGCTGCAGCACGTCGTCGATCATGCCCACCACCGGAATGGGGCCGTTGAAGCCGTAGAGCTGCCTGCCGACCGGGTTCTCGCCCGGCCACAGACGGGTGGCCATCGTGCGCGAGACGACCACGGCTTCACCGGCCTTGTCCGCCGCTCGTTCCGCATCGGTGAAGTCGCGGCCGGCCAACAGATGCAGCCCCAGTGTCTGCAGCAGTCCCGGCGAACCGCCGTAGACCGCCATCGAGACGCAGCCATCGATGCCGTCGGCACCGCGCGCTGCCAGGGCCCGGTCGAACGCGGCCTGCGAGGCACAGGCGCCGGTGCCGACGAAGTTGCGCGACAGAGGCAGGCTGCCATTGCTCAGCGCAGCGGCTGCCTGCACACCGTCGATCGCGCGCAGCGCAGCAAGATCGGTCCGTTGCTGGGCCAGGGCATTGGCCGATTCGTCCAGGCCGCGCGCACTGATCACCGACAATGCGTCCTCTGGCAGGCCCGAGGGCAAGGTGATGCGCTCGATCCGCTCGACCAGCAGGAAGCCGGCATTGATGACGATTGCGCAGGTCAGTGCCACCTGCAAGGTCAGCAGGAACGTTGTGAGGCGATGGTGGCGCAGGGCGGACAGAATGGGCTTGAGTGGCAGTGCCATGGTCAGACTCCCTTGATCTGCAGGGCCGGCGAGATCCGGCTGGCACGCCAGGCCGGGACCAGCCCTGCCAGCAGCGTGGCCAGCACGGCCAGCGCGACGGTGGACAGGAGCATCCCGGCATCCATCTGCGCGATACGCGCGTAGCCGTCCGGTCGCTGGCGCACGCTCCACAGACCGAGCTGGGCCAGCCCGATGCCCAACAGGCCGCCGGTCACGCCGATCAGTGCCGCCTCGATCCCCAACTGTCGCAGGACATCGCTGGCTCTGGCACCCAGGGCGCGGCGCACGCCGATCTCGCCGCCGCGTCGCAGGAACTTGGCCAGCAGCAGCGCGACGATGTTGACCAGGCAGACCAGCAGGAAGCCCAGCGCCAGCCACAGCTGCAGTTGTACCTCCGACGGCACCAGCTTGCGGAAGGCCAGCCAGTCCATCAACGGATAAAGGTGGGCGGTCTCCGGAGCGCGCTCGAAGCGGCCGCTGGCATGCTGCTGGGCGGCATAGTCATGCAGAAAACGCTGGTAGTCGCGCACCTGTTGCGGCGTGTCCAGCTGCACCCAGAGCTGCAGCCAGGTCATGGTCGGCGACCGTTGCTCATCGTCCATGGTGGGCTTTTCCCAGCTGGCCTGGCTACCGCTGATGTCGAAGTGCAACTCCATCGCCGTGGACAGCGGCAGGAAGAAGTCGTCGGTCTCGCCGAAGGATTGTGAACTGCCCAGGTCGACATAGAAGCGCGGCTGCGGTGACCAGGGTCCGGCGATGCCGATCACACGGAACAACGTGTCCTTCAGGCGGACGTCGCGGCCTACTGCATCGCTCGTGCCGAACAGCTTGATCGCCAGGTCGTGGCCCAGCACCACCACGCGGGCATGGTCATCGTCGTCGTGGGCCGTCCAGCCCTGTCCGTGTTCAAGCGGGACCTGGAACGTCGCCAGGAAATCGGCGGTCGCGTAACGCCCGCCATGCTCGGTGGGCCGCCCCGCGGAGTCCAGCGGCCAGACCAGCAGGCTGCCACCGGCCATGGCGACCTGATGCGTGGCCTTGCCTTGCCGCATCATCGCCATTGCATCGGGCCAGGTGAAATTGTTGGCGGGGCTGCCCCACTTGCTGCCATCGGGATATTTCAACGGCAAAGGATCGATGCGTGGGTAATACAGCACCCCGCTTTTTGCAGGAATCGGGTCCTGCGTCATCACATGCAGCACCGTCAGCATGGTCATGCTCGCGCCGATCCCCAGGCCGATGGAGCTCACCATCAGCGCGGTCATCACCGGGGTGCGGCGCAGGCTGCGCAGGGCCAGGCGGAAGTAGTAGCCGATCAAGGTGCATTCCTTTGTGTTGGAAGAAGGATGGCCATCACGCGATCCGCGTGGCCACCGCCGGGGCGATGCGCGCCGCGCGGCGCGCCGGGCCGAATACAGCCAGCTGGCCCAGCGCCAGCAGGATCAGTGCGCCCAGCGGCAGCCAGGACAGCGGCAGGCGGGTCAGCTCGTAGGCCTGCATCAGCAGCTGGTTGACGGCCAACGCCAGCGGCAGCCCGGCCAGCAGGCCGACCACTACCACCAACAGGTTCTCCAGCTGGAACTGCCGCTGTACCTGCGCGCGCGTGGCGCCCAGGGCGCGGCGGATGCCGATCTGGCGGATGCGCTGTTCCACCCAGTACGCGCTCACGCTGGCGATGCCCAGCAGCGTGATCAGCACGACCACCGTGCACACCGTGCCCAGCAGCCACACCGCCGCGCGGCGCGTGCGGAAGGCCTCTGCGCGCACCTCCTCGTAGGCGGCCACCTGGATCGGCACACCTTCGGCCTGGAAGGTGCCCAGCTGGCGCCGCAGCGCGTCGCCGACCTGGACTTGCAGCGCATCGCGGCGTCGTGGATCGGTGCGCACCGCGTAGGCCAGGATCGGCACGCCGTCGAAGCGACGCTGCGGATACAGCAGCGAGAACTCGCTCCTGCCGTCGTCCAGCTCGTCCATCTGGTGACGCAGCAGGTGGGCCACCACGCCGACCACCAGATAGCGGCCCTCATCGTCCGGCCCATCGTTGCCTTGCAACTGCGCCCCCAGCGCGTGGCCGTCGGGGAACAGGTGCCGGGCCAATGCAGCGGTCAGGATCACCGGGATCTGGTGCGCCCCGGCCGACTTGCCGAACAGGCCGGCATTGCCGGCGTAATCGTCGTCGTTGAAGTCGCGGCCTTCGACCAGCTGCAGGCCCAGCGTGCCGACCAGTCCATCGCCGGCAAAGCCGCTGGGCTCGGCGGTGATGCCGGCCGCGCTCCTGAGCGGGATCGTGAAGGTCATGGCCGCGCGCGCCGGCAGGCCCATGGTCGGCGAGACCGCCTGCACGCCCGGCAGCGACCGCATCGCCCGCGCGCCGTCCTGCACCTGGGCCTGGGTCCAGCGCCCCTTGTCCTGGATCAGCTGGTCCACCAGAAGCACCTGGCCGGGCGCGATGCCGTCGTGCACCAGCAGCGGCGCGGTCTGCTGGGCCAGCAGGAACAATACGTTGGCCAGGATCGCGCTGGCCAAGGCCACCTGGACGATCACTAGCAGCGGCATCAGCGGGCTGCGGCGGAGCATGGACAGGGTCTGCATGGTCACAGGCTCCTGACCTGGAGGGCCGGCGCCAGGCGCGCGGCGCGCCAGGCCGGCAGCAGCCCCACCAGCAGGCCGCAGCCCACTGCCAGGGCCAGCAGGGCGAAGAACAGGCCGGGCCTGAAGTGCGCCAGGTCGGTATAGCCGCGCGCCTGCAGGCGGATCACCCACAGCCCGGCCAGGGTCAACGGCCAGGCCAGCAGCCCGCCCAGCAGGCCGGTCGCGCCAGATTCGACCAGGCACTGCACCACCACCGCCCGGCGCGGCGCGCCCAGGACGCGCCGCACGCCCAGCTCGCCGGTGCGGCGCAGCAGGCGCGCGGCCTGCAGGCCGGCGACATTGGCCAGGCACAGCACCAGCAGGCCAAGCGCCAGCCACAGGTTGAGCCGTACGCTGTCGGGCACCACCCGGTTGAAGCGCAGCCAGCCGGGCAGGTCGTACAGCCCGCTCGTCGCAGGCCGCTGGAACACGCCTTGCGCGTGCCGGTCCTGCGCATAGCGTTGGAGCGTGGCCGCATACGCTTGCCGCTGCGCCGGGCCGGGCAGCTGCGTCCACAGCGCCAGCCAGCGGCAGGCCTGGATGTCCAGCGCATCGAAGTTGAAGCGCCGAGGAATGCCCGGATCGCATTCCTGGTTGCCCACCGGCGACACGTCGGCCTCCAGCGCCGCCAGGGCCGGGACGAAGGCCAGCGTGGCCTGGCCCTGCCAGGGCTGCCGGTTCTGCAGGAAGTGCGGCGCCGGCCGGGGCGCCCAGCCATCGCTGATGCCGATCACCTGGAACAGCCCCTTGCCGATACGCACCGTACGTCCGCTGGCATCGCCCTGGCCGAACAGCGCCAGGCTGGTGGCCGTGTCGATGACCACCACCGGGATGTGGTCGCGTTCCTCTTGCGCGGTCCAGAAGCGCCCGTGCCGCAGGGGGACGCCGAACATCGTGGCCATCGGGCCCAACGCCAGCACCGCATGGCCGGTGCGCTTGCGACGTCCATCCTGGTCGGACATGGTCAATAGCGTCTCGGTCAGCGCGACCTGCGGCGTGTGCGCCGCCAGGCCGAACATCGCCTGCACGTCGGCCAGCTTCCACAGCGTGCGCTGCAGCTGTGGATTGTCCGGCTCGGGATGGGCCTGGGTCGGCGCCTGGCGCGAATCGGCCCAGGCCAGGAACAGCTGCTGGCTGCGCACTGGAAGCGGATCGGCCGAGAGCATCGCCAGCAGGCTGAGCATGGTCATCACCGCGGCCAGGCCCAGGCCCAGGGTGGTGATGGACAACGCCGTGGTGCGAGGATGGCGCAGCATGCCGCGTAGGCCTGTCTCAAGGGCGTAGTTCATCGTGGCGTCGATCCTTTGCGATGAAGGGGTGCGGGCGCTTCATGCCGAACGCGTCGCCGTGGCCGGCTCGATTGCGGCCGCGCGACGTGCGGGCCAGAACACGGCGAACTGGCCCAGCGCCCAAAGCAGCAGTGCGCCGATGGGCAGGTAGCGCAGCGGCAGGCGTGGTAGCGCGTAATGCGTCATCAGCACCTGGTTGATCCCGTAGGCCAGCAGCATGCCCAGGACCAGGCCGACGCTGACCAGCAGCAGGTTCTCCAGCTGGAAATAGCGCAGGATCTGTCCGCGCGTGGCGCCCAGTGCGCGGCGCACGCCGATCTGGCGGGTGCGCTGGGCGATCCAGTAGCCGGTCAGACTGGCGATGCCGATCCCGGTGATCGCCGCCACCACCAGGTTGACCACGGCCAGCAGCCACACGCTGGCGCGGCGGCTCTGGAAGGCCACATCGCGCAGATGTTCGTAGTCGGCCACCGCCGGCTCGATGCCGCGCATCAGCGCCTGTCCGAAGGTGCGCTTGAGGACATCGGGGATGGCCTTGCTGACGGCATCGCGCTGCGCCGGGTCGGTCCGCACGACGTAGCTGAGAATCGGCGTGCCGGCATCGTGGGTCGGGAGGAGCGCCGAATACTCGGCCTTGCCATCGTCCAGTTCGCTCATCTGATAGCGCAGCAGGTGACGCACGATGCCCACCACCCGGTAGCTGTGATCGCCGCCGCTGCCCGTGAGCATGCCGCCGAGCGCTCCGCCATCGGGGAATAGCGTGTCGGCCAGCGCGCGGGTAATGATCAGCGGCGTTGCACTTGGCTTTTGCAGGCCGCCGGCGAAGATATCGATCGCATCGTCGGGCGTGAAATCGCGTCCGGCTTCCAGTTCCAGGCCCAGGGCATCGACCAGGTGATCGCCGCCGAAGCCGCTGGCGAGCACGTTGACCTTGGTCGGCCCTTCCAGGTCGAAAGTCAGCGAGATGGTCTGGCGCATCGGCACGCCCAGCGTCTGCGACACATTGCGCACGCCGGGAATGGCCGCCAGGGCCATGCGGCCTTCGCGCACTTCGGCCGACTTCCAGCCCTCGTGTGCGCTGACCATGTTGTCCACCACCAGCACCTGGCCACGCACGATGCCGTCGGGCACCAGCATCGGCGCCAGCCGCTGGCCCAGCAGGAACAGCGTGTTGCCCAGGATGGCGCAGGTCAGCGCGACCTGGGCGATCAGCAGGACCGGCATCATGCGCTGGCGTCGCGCGCTGGCCACGATGTGTTTGATCGGCATCCGTTTCTCCTAGAGCGTCTTGACCTGCAGCGCCGGCTCCAGCCGGGTCGCGCGCCAGGCCGGCAGCAGCCCGACCAGCACGCCTGTGGCGACCGCCAGCAGTGCCAGCAGCGCGAACAGCGCTGGCTTGAAGTGCGCCATCGCCGCGTATTCCTGCGCCTGCTGGCGCACCAGCCACAGGCCACCCAGCGTGAGCGGCCAGGCCAGCAATCCGCCCATGACGCCGGCGATGCCGGACTCGACCAGGCAGGCAGTGAAGATCGCGCGGCGCGGTGCGCCCAGCACCCGGCGTACGCCCAGTTCGCCCGAGCGCCGGAGGAAGCGCGCCGCCAGCAGGCCGGCCACGTTGACCAGGCACAGCGTCAGCAGGGCCAGCGCCAGCCATAGGTTCAGGCGGACATCGGCGGGCACCACGCGGTTGGCCGCCAGCCATTCCGGCACGCTGTACAGGTCGGCGTGCGCCGGCCGCTTGAATGCACCGGCGGCGTGGCGGTCCTTCGCATACCGCAGCAGTGCTTCACGATAGCTATCGACCTGTTGTGGCGTGCGCAGTTCGGCCCACAGCGAGACCCAGCGGCAGGCCGTCTGGTTGATCGAGGTGAACTGGTAGCCATCGCTGTCGGTGTCGTCGCACAGGCGCTCGCTGATGATCGGGGTCTTGGCTTCCAGGGCTGCCTGTGCCGGCACGAACACTTCCTCACCGTCGCCACGCCAACCGGCGTTGCCCGGCTGCATGAAATAGAAGCGCGGCCGCGGCTGCCAGCGTGAGGTGATGCCGATCACCTGAAACAGGTCCTCGCCCAGGCGCACCTGCCTGCCCACGCCGTTGTCGGTGCCGAACAGGCGCGCGCTGACGTCACTGGCCAGCACGATCACCCGCGCGCGGGCGCGCTCCTCGGCAGGTGTCCAGAAACGGCCATGCAGCAGCGGCACGCCAAACATCGCGCCAAACGGTCCGATGGCCGCCACACCATTGACCGAGTCCACCGTCTTGCGGCCGTCGGCGCTGGCCAGGTTGAAGAACGAGGTGACCACCGCGGCCTGGCGAACCTGCGGCTGCGCGGCGAACATCGCCTCGACGTCGGCGGTCTTCCACAGGGAGTCGGGATTGCCAACGTCCGGATCGCCTTGATTCCTTGCAGCTTCCCGCGAATCCACCCAGCCCAGATACAGCTGCTGGCTGATGCCCGGCAGCGGGTCGGCCGAGAGCATCGCCAGCAGGCTGAGCATGGTCATCACCGAGGCCAGTCCCAGGCCCAGGGTGAGGATCGACAGGACCATGGTGCGCGGGTGGCGGCGCAAGCCGCGCAGGCCGGTTTCGATGGCGTAGTTCATGGCATGTCCTGTTTGAGTCGTGGCTCTTGCAAGGCTCCTCTCCCTCCGGGAGAGGCGTTGGGGTGAGGGTTCGGCGAAGTCGGCGACGGTTCGGACATCGCGGATTCCGCCCAACCCTCATCCGGCCCTTCGGGCCACCTTCTCCCGGAGGGAGAAGGGAAATGCCCACACACCCTCATGCGCTGCGCGTGGCGATGGCAGGCGGTACCGCCGCGGCGCGGCGCGCGGGCCAGAACACCGCGAACTGGCCGAGCAGCCACAGCAGCACTGCGCCCACCGGCAGGTACATCAGCGGCAGGCGCGGCAGTTCGTAGCGGCTCATCAGCAGCTGGTTGATGGCAAAGGCCAGCGCCATGCCCAATACGATCCCAACCGTGGCCAGCAGGAAGTTCTCGGTCTGGAAGTAGCGCATGATCTGGCTGCGGGTGGCGCCCAGGGCCCGGCGCACGCCGATCTGACGGGTGCGCTGGGCCACCCAGAAGCTGGCCAGGCCGATGATGCCCAGCGCGGTCACCACCAGCAGCGCCACGGCCACCGCGACCAGCAGCCAGGCCATGGCGCGGTCGTTGCGGTAGTAGTGGGCGCGCATGTCTTCCAGCGTGCCGGTGGCGTTCTTGCTGATGATGCGGGTGGGACCATGCGCGGCCAGGACCTTCCCGGCCTGCTCCAGCACGGCCTGGCGCCGGCCCGGGTCGGCCACCTTGATCGCGTAGATGCCACCGTCCATGTAGTTGAAACGCGCCGGGAACAGCATCGTCATGTCGTATTCGACTTCCGGGCCGCCGTCGCGCGGCTTGGGCAGGTGCTCGATCACGCCGACGACCTGGTGCGGCTGGCTGCCGAAGACATAGAACGACTTGCCGATCGCCGGCTGGCCCGGAAACAGCCTTTGCGCCAGTGCGCGGGTGACGATGACCGCGGCGTATTCGTTGGCCTCGGAGTCAACGTACTCGGACGGATTGAAATCGCGGCCTTCCAGCAGCTTCGCGCCCAGCGTCTTCAGGCCATCCTCGGCCACCATGTAATTGCTGGTGGTCATGGTCGGGCTGTCCTGATCGGGCGTGAGCTTGATGCTGCTCATCCACATCGAGTTGCCGAACGGCGCCTGGTTGACCGTGGTGGCCGAGACCACCCCGGGGATCGCACGCAGGCCATCCAGGTCGGCGCGGGTCACGGCGGCCGCTTCAGTGTCTTGGCTGATGCCATTGGTGCGCACGAACAGCAAATGGGATTCGTCCAAGCCGCTGGGCCTGCGCATGTGGTCCAGGCGGTTGCCGATCAGGAACAGCGCGTTGCAGACGATGGCGCAGCTCAGCGCGATCTCCAGCACGATCAGGATCGCCGCGGTCTTGTGGCGCAGCAGCGTGGAGAGGATGGGGCGGATTTCCATGGGGTTCTCCGTTGTTGCCGTCATTCCCGCGAATGCGGGAATCCAGCGACTTTCATGCGTTAGAAGCCAGGGCACTGGATCCCCGCATTCGCGGGGATGACGGCAAGGTCGGGGTCATTGGGACTTCAACTGGATGGCCGGCGTAACCTGCATGGCGCGCCAGGCGGGCACCAGGCCGGCGACCAGGCTGCTGACGATGGCCAGTACGAAGGTGCCCAGCAGCATCGGCGCATCCAGGTGGGCCAGGGTGGCGTAGTCGGTCGGTTGATGGCGCACCGCCCACAGGCCCAGCATCGCCAGCCCCAGGCCCAGCACGCCGCCGGCCAGGCCGACGGTGCCGGCTTCGACCAGGCACTGCAGGAAGATGTCCTTGCGCGAGGCGCCCAGTGCGCGGCGCACGCCGATCTCCCCTCCGCGGCGCAGGAACTTGGCCAGCAGCAGGCCCACGGTGTTGAGCAGGCACACGCCCAGGAAGCCCAGCGCCAGCCATGCCTGCAGGCGCACATCGCTGGGCACCACGTGGTTGAAGTCCAGCCAGGTCATCACATTGCTCAGGCGCACATTGGTCGGACGCTGGAAGCGTCCGGCCGCGCGCTGCTGGTCGGAATAATTGGACAGATACGCGCGGTAGTCGGAGACCTTCTGCGCCGAATCCAGCTGCACCCAGTACTGGATCCAGATGCAGGGCTGGTTGAGGCCGCGGCTGCCGTCGGGATCCTTGTCATCGCCTTCGCCCCAGCAATTCATGTTGCCGCTGTTGCCCCAGCGCAGGTCGCGGGCGGTGGAGAAGGGGACGTATACCTCTTCGGGCTCGCCGTTGTAGTTGCCGTTGGTCAGGTCGTAGAAGCGCGGGTTGGGGTTCCAGTCGCCCAGCACGCCGACCACGCGGAACGCGGTCTTGCCCAGCTGCAGCGTGCGGCCGGTCGGGTCGATGTTGCCAAAGAGCTTGTTGCTCAACTCGCTGCTGATCACCGCCACGCGCGCATGTGCTTGGTCATCGGCCTGGCTCCAGGCCTGGCCGTGCACCAACGGCGCGTCGAACATCGGGAAGAAGTCCGCCGAGGCGTAGCGCGCGCGCAGGATGAAGGGCGTTAGTCCGGGTGTATCGGGTTCGACCGCTGCGCTGCCGGCCGACATCATGGCCTGGCGGTCGGCGCGTTTTTCATGCAGCAGCTTTTCGGCATCGAAGCGGGTCAGCTGCTCGGCCGGATCGCTGCCCGGGGTATAGCCGGACATCGGCAGCGGATCCATCTGCACGTAGAAGAGCTTGTCGCTCTTGGCGGGGATCGGATCGCCGGACAGCACGTGGAAAACCGTCAGCGTGGTCATCGACGCGCCGATGCCCAGCGCCACGGCCAGCACCATCAGCGCGGTCAGCACCTTGTTGCGCCTGAAGCTGCGCAGGGCCAGGTTGAAGTAGTAGGCAAGCATGCAAAGGCTCCGTATTCCAGACGCGTCAGGCGCTGCGCGTGGCGATGGCCGGCGGCACCGCCGCGGCGCGGCGCGCCGGCCACAGCACCGAGACCTGGCCCAGCAGCCACAGCACCACCGCGCCGATGGGCAGGTACAGCAGCGGCAGGCGTGGCAGCGCGTAGTGCTGCATCAGCAGCTGGTTCAGGCCGAAGGCCAGCAGCATGCCCAGCACGATGCCCAGGCTGACCAGCAGGAAATTTTCGGTCTGGAAGTAGCGCAGGATCTGGCCTTTGGTCGCGCCCAGCGCGCGACGCACGCCGATCTGGCGGGTGCGCTGGGCCACCCAGAAGCTGGCCAGGCCGATGATGCCCAGTGCGGTCACCAGCAGCAGCGCCACGCACAGGGTGATCAGCAGCCCCATCATGTCGCGGTCATCGCTGAAGTAGTCGCTGCGCCAGTCGTCGAAGGTCTTCTGGGCCATGACCAGGCGGTTGGGATCGACGCGGTTGACCGCGTCCACCGCGTCATGCAGCACCTGCGCGCGCCGGGCGGGATCCTTGACCCGCAGCACGTAGTAACCGCCGGTGGTGTAGTTCTGGCGCAGCGGCATGATCATCGAATAGCTGCTGTTGCCATCACCCTGGACATTGGGACGGCGCAGCCGCTCGACCACGCCGACGATCAGCAGGGGAATGTTGGCCATATACACTTGCTTGCCGACGGCCGGTTCGCCCGGGAACATCTTTTCGGCGGTTTCGCGGCTGACGATCAGCGGCATGGTCCGCGCCGGTACGCCGCCGGTGGTGCCCAGCTGGGTCATCAGCTCGGTCCAGTCGAGGTATTCGTCGGGATTGAAGTCACGCCCGGCGATCACATTCAGGCCCAGGGTGCGAATGGCGCCTTCGTCGCCGGTATACATGGCCGCATTGAGGGTCGGGATCTTCTGGTCAGACGCGGTTGCCAGCGAGGAGTTGTTGGAACCGCGCCGGAACGGCAGCTGGTTGACGATGGCCACGCTGGTGACGCCTGGCACGGCGCGCAGCGCCGCCAGGTCTTCGCGCGCCAGCACATCGGCATTGACCTGCTTGCCGACGCCGGTCAGGTACAGGGTGACCAGTTCGTGCTCGGCGATACCGCTGGTTTCGCGCAGGCTGTCCCAGCGCTGGGAGACGATGAACAGTGCGTTGCAGATGATCGCGCAGGCCAGCGCGATCTCCACCACGATCAGCGCGGCAGCGGTCTTGTGGCGTCGCAGGGTGGACAGGATCGGGCGGATTTCCATGGGCAACTCCATGAAGCTTTTGAGCCCCTCTCCCCTCGGGAGAGGGGTTGGGGTGAGGGTTCGGGAAGGACGCGATGGTTCGGATGATGCTGGTTTGGCCGAACCTAAGCCGCTTGTCGCGGCTTCGATATCCGGCCCTTCGGGCCACCTTCTCCCAGAGGGAGAAGGACACAACTCACTGCGTCTTCAACTGCACCGCCGGGGTGATCTGCATCGCCCGCCAGGCCGGCAGCAGACCGGCCAGCAGGCTGGCGCACACGGCCAGCACGAAGGTCATCAGCAGCATCGAACCATCCAGCTGCGCCAGCGCTGCGTAACCGGTCGGGCGATGGCGCACGGCCCACAGCCCCAGTTCGGCCAGTCCCAGGCCCAGCACGCCGCCGGCCAGGCCGATGCTGCCGGCCTCGACCAGGCATTGCTTGAAGATCTCGCCGCGACTGGCACCCAGCGCACGCCGCACGCCGATCTCGCCGCTGCGGCGCAGGAACTTGGCCAGCAACAGGCCCACCGTGTTGACCAGGCACACCAGCAGGAAGCCCATCGCCAGCCACAGCTGCAGGCGCACGTCACCGGGTACGGCATGGTTGTACTCCAGCCAGTCCATGACATCGCGCAGGCGCGTGTTGGGTGGACGCTGGAAGCGCCCCGCGTCCTTCTGCTGCTGTGAATAGCGGTCCAGGTAGGCCTTGTAGTCGCCAGCCTTGGACGCGCTGTCCAGTTCCACCCAGTACTGGGCCCAGGCGCAGGGCGCCTCGCGCGCGGTGCCATCGATGGTGGCCGTGTCGCCGTAGCAGTTCATGCTGCCGTTGCGCTCCTGCTTGAGCCCGATCGCGGTCTGGAACGGCTCGAACACCTGCTCCTCGGTGTTGTAGGTGCCGATATTGGGATCGTAGAACAGCGGCTTGGGCTTCCAGTCGTCGATCACGCCCACGATCTGGAAGTCATGCCCGTCCACGCGCAGGGTCTTGCCGGTGCTGTCGGCGCCACTGAACAGCTTGTCGTTGAGGGCCCTGGCGATCACCACCACGCGGGCCTGCCCGGCATCGTCATTGGCCGACCAGGCGCGGCCAAACAGGAATGGCACCTCGAACATCGCAAAGAAATCCGCGGACGTGTAGCGCCCGTCCAGCATGAAGGGCTTGAGCGCGTTGCCGGCCGGTTCGATCGTGACGCTGCCGCCGGTCATCAATGCCTGGCGCTTGCCCTGTTTCTGCTGCAGCAACGCCTCGCCGTCGTAGCGGCTGAGGTCCAGCTGCGGCTCTTCCCCCGGCGTGTAGCCATCGATGCCTTCCGGATCCAGCTGCACGCGGAACAGGTGATCGCTCTTGCCCGGGATCGGATCGCCCGACAGCACATGGAACACCGTCAGCGTGGTCATCGACGCGCCGATCCCCAGCGCGATGGCCAGCACCATCAGCGCGGTCAATACGCGGTTGCGGCGGAAGCTGCGCAGGGCCAGGTTGCAATAGTAGGTGAACATGGAAGGTGTCCTTGGCTCAGGCGCTTCGGGTGGCGACGACGGGCGGAATCGAGGCGGCGCGCAGGGCCGGGCCGAGCACGGCCAACTGGCCGACCAGCCACAACAACAGCGCTCCGGCCGGCAAGTACGACGGCGGCAGCCTGGCCAGCTCGAAGGACTTCATCAGCAGCAGGTTGCCGCCGTAGGCCAGCAGCATGCCCAGCACGATGCCGCCGCTGGCCAGCAGGAAATTCTCGACCTGGAAGTAGCGCAGGATGTCGCTGCGTGTGGCGCCCAGCGCGCGGCGGATGCCGATCTGCTTGGTGCGCTGGGCCACCCAGAAACTGGCCAGGCCGACGATGCCCAGTGCGGTCACCAGCAGCATGGCGGCGATCACCGCCACCAGCAGCCCGGCCATGGCGCGGTCGCTGCGGAAGTAGCGGTCGCGCAGTTCGGACAGCGGGTGGCTCTGCTGCTGATCGAGGACCGCTTCGGGCACGGCGCGGGCCATGGCTGCGCGCGCGGCCTGCATCGCCCGTGGTAGGTCCAGCGGATCGGCGCGCAGCACGTAGCTGCCCGATTGCGCATCGCTGCGCGCCGGCACGACCACCGACCATTGCGCGCCGGCCACGCCTTCCTCGCTGCGGCCCGGCGCGGGGACGGCGAAATGCTCCAGCACGCCGGCCACGCGGAAATGCCCGTCGCCGCCCCAGAACTCCTTGCCCAGCGGGTTCTGGCCTGGCCACAGGTGCTCGGCCAGTGAGCGGGTGATCCAGACCGAGGCCTCGTTCGGCACAAAGCTGTTGATCGGCTGGAAATCGCTGGCCGCGAAATCGTTGCCTTGCGCGGGCCGCAATTTGAGCGCTTCGATCGCAGCCGGATCGAACAGATAGAAGTGCAGCACACCGCCGAAGTGTTCTCCTTCGCGGTCGAGGTGGATGCCGGCGTAGGCAGCAGGTTGCTCGAACGGGAGGGCGTTGACCGTGCCGGCCGCGTGCACGCCAGGGATCGCGCGCAGCACGCCGAGCACCCGCGCGTTGAGATCGGCGTGGTTGCAGCCATCGCAGCCGCTCAGCGTGATCGTTCCCAGTGCGTTCTCGTCCACGCCGCTGTCGATGCGCATCAGGTCCAGGCGTGCGGCGACCAGAAAGAAGGCGTTGCATAGCACCGCACAGGCCAGCGCGATCTCCAGCACGATCAGCGCGGTGGCGATGCGGTGGCGGCCGAGGGCCGAGAGGATAGGGCGGATGTGCATGGAAGGTGCTCGGGATAGGGCTTTGCCCGTCATTCCCGCCAAAGCGGGAACCCAGGGACGTTGTTTCTGCTGTTGCTTCCACTGGTCATGAAGCGAAAGCGAAAGTCTCTGGGTTCCCGCTTTCGCGGGAATGACGGGCGTTTGGTTCGTGCGAGTGCCGGCATGGTCATTGCGCCTTCAGTTGGATGGCCGGCGCGATGCGGCTGGCGCGCGAGGCGGGGAACACGCCGGCGACCAGACTGGCGACGATGGCCAGCGCGAAGGTCGCCGCGAACATCGGCAGGTCCAGGTGGATCAGGTCGGCGTACTCCACCGGCTGGCGGCGTATCGCCTGCAGTCCGAGCAGGGTCAGCAATAGGCCGAGCGCACCGCCGAGCAGGCCGATCAGGCCCGCTTCGGTCAGGCATTGGCCGAAGACGGTGCGGCGGGAGGCCCCCAGGGCCCGGCGCACGCCGATCTCGCCGCCGCGGCGCAGGAACTTGGCCAGCAGCAGGCCGACGGTGTTGAACAGGCAGATCGCCAGGAACGCCAGCGCCAGCCAGCCCTGCAGGCGCGCGTCGCGCGGCACCACGTGGTTGTAGTCCAGCCATTCCATCAGCGACAGCAGGCGCGCGTTCTGCGGAAAGCGGATGCGTCCCAGCGTCTTCTGCTGCGCGGCGTAGTCGGCCACGAAGCGACGGTAATCGGTCACCTTGGCGGCGCTGTCCAGTTGCACCCACAGTTGCAGCCAGACGCAATCGGTATTCTGCAGGTGGCCGGGCACAGGTGGCGGCCCGTTGCAGGTGAACTGCATGAAGTGGCCGTCGTTGATGTCCAGCCCGGTCAGGAACGGCACCATCACGTCCTCAGACTTGCGATAGAAATCCGCGGTATCGCCCTGCGAATAGTTGCCGCCGGCCACAGTGTGGAACTTCGGCGACGGCCGCCACGGCTTGAGCACCCCGACGACGCGCAGATCGGCGTCGCGAATACGCAGGGTGCGGCCGACGCTGTTCTCGCCGCCGAACAGTTTCTGGCTGAGGTCGAACGAAATCACCGCGACCCGTGCATGCCGGTCGTCGTCCTCGGCGTTCCAGCCGTCGCCGTAGGCGAACGGCACCTGGAACATCGGGAAGAAATCCGCGTGGGTGGACAGCATCGTGGCCATCAGCGGCGGCTGCCCGGTTTCCGGTGCCTGCAGTTTGACCTCGCTGTCATTCACCAGCGTCTGCCGGTCGGCGCGTTTTGCGCGCCACAGATCCATCGCCGAGGTGTAGTCGAGCATGTCCGGCGGGTTGTTCCTGGCCTTGTCGCTGGAGAGCGCATCGACCTGCGGATAGAAGATGTGCTGGCTGCGACCGGGCAGCGGATCGCCCGACAGCAGGTGCATCACTGTCAGCGTGGTCATTGACGCACCAATGCCCACCGCGATGGACAGCACCATCAGCCCGGTCAGCACCGGGTTGCGGCGCAGGCTATGCAGGGCGAGCTTGGCGTAGTAGGCGAACATGGTCGGCTCAGGCGTTCCGAGTGGCGACGACGGGCGGAATGGAGGCGGCGCGCAGGGCGGGGCCGAGGACGGCGAGCTGGCCCAGCAGCCACATCGACACGACTGCGGCGATCACCGGGGTAGCGCTGAGGCGTTCGAGCTCGAAGCGCTGCATGAGCCACTGGTTCAGCGCAAAGGCCAGCAGCGCGCCCAGCACCACGCCGGCCCCGACGATCAGGAAGTTCTCGACCTGGAAGTAGCGCAGGATGTCGCGGCGGGTGGCGCCAAGCGCACGGCGGATGCCGATCTGTTTGGTGCGTTGCTGCACCCAGAAACTGGCCAGCCCGCCCACGCCCAGCGCGGTGACCGTCAGCAGGATCGCCATGATCCCCACCAGCATGCGGTTGAGCGCGCGGTCGCCACTGAATTCGTCGTCGCGCAGCTGGGCCATCGTCTTGACCATCTGCTGTACCTGGCCGGGGTTGGCCTTCTGCATGGCCTTGGCCGCCAGCGGCAGCGCCTGCGGCAGCTGCCCCGGCTGGCTGCGCAGGACATAGCCGCCGCCCAGGCCTTCGCCGGCGACCTTGACCTCGGTCAGCACCGCCATCGTGTCATCCGGATGCCCTGTGATCTTTGCGCGCAACGGCGCGATGACGCCGACCACGCGCAAGCTGATCGGGGTGCCCCACATGCTGGTGTAGAGCACCTGGCCGAGCGCGGATTGTGAGGGATACAGCCGCCGGGCCAGCGCCGTGGTCAGCAGGGCCGGCAACTGGCGGGTATCGGCGACTCCTTCCGATGTATCGCCGAACATGGCCATGACCCCGGGCAGCTCAGCGTCCTGCAGGTCGCGTCCCTCGACAACGCGCGTGCCCAGGGTGCGATCGAGGCCCTGGCTGCCGTTGAACAGGTAGGCGCGCGCCAGCGGTTGCTCGGCATCGGGCGAAGCGAACAGTCCGATGCGGTCCACGCCCCACAGCGGGGGCGAACCAAAGGCGGCGGCCGCCACCCCTGGTACCGACTCCAGTGTGGCCAGGTTGCTGCCGGCGTTGCCGGGATTGTCTTCACCGATCACTCCGATGCTCTGGATCACCGCGATGTTGGCTTCGTCGGCGCCGGTAGGGGTGCGGGCACGTTGCAGGTTGCCGGCCACGATGAACATCAGGTTGCACAGCACCGCCAGGGTCAGCGCGATCTCCAGTGCCAGCAGCAGTGCCGCGGCGCGGTGGCTGCGCAGGGCGCGGACGATGGGGCTGACCGAATCGATCGGGCTCATAGTGATTTCACCTGCAGGGCTGGGGCGATCCGCGCCGCGCGCCAGGCCGGCCAAACGCCGGCGGCCAGCGCCGAGGCCACCGCCGTGATCAGCGCCATTCCCAGCATCGATGCGTCCAGACCCACGTGTGCGGCGTAGGGGATCGGCTGTTGACGCACCATCCACAGGCCCACCCAGGCCAGCGGCACGCCGATCACGCCACCTGCCGCGCCGATCAGTGCCGCTTCGACCAGGCATTGCAGGAACACTGCGCCACGGCTGGCGCCCAAGGCGCGGCGCACGCCCACCTCGCCGGCCTTGCGGCTGAACTTGGACACCAGCAGACCGACCGCGTTGACCAGGCATACCAGCAGCACGCCCAGCGCGATCCACGCTTGCATGCGCACCATTCCGGGGACTACCCGCTTGTAGTCCAGCCACTCGACCAAGCCGCGCAGGCGCACGTTGGGAGCACGCTGGAAGCGGCCGAGCTGATGCTGCTGCGCGCTGTAGTTCTCCAGCGCCTGGCGGTAGCCGGCCACCTGCGCGGCATCGTCCAGCTGTACCCAGAACTGCGCCCAGGTGCAGTTGGCCACCTTAGGATCATGGGTGCCATCGCCGCGGCCCCAGCAGGCCATCGGTCCGTAGCCGTAGTCCTGCGGCAGGTCCAGCCAGGTGAAGAACGGCATGAACATCCGGGCCGGCTTGCCGAAGGCGCCGGAGCCCAGGTCGTAGAAGCGTGGCTGCGGGTTCCAGTCCTCCACCACGCCGACCACGCGGAAGATCTTGGTGGCGATCACCAGCGTGCGGCCTACGCTGTCGGCCCCGCCAAACAGCGTGTCGTTAAGCGATCGGGTCAGTACCACCACCATGGCACGTCGATCGTCGTCCTGCTGCGACCAGCCCGCGCCATGGATGAATCGGATCCCGAACATGGCGAACATGTCCGCCGTCGTCGCACGGGTATCGAGCATCGCCAGCGGACTGTCAGGCGCATCGGCGCGCGTGGGAAGCCAGTTGGTACTGGTCAGCACGCGCCTGGGCGCGCCAGGCAGGGCGTAGAGGTTCACCGCGTCCTGCCAGGTCAGGTCATCCGGCGGCTCGGTATCGGCGCCGGGCAACTGCGCTGGTCGCGGGTCCACCTGCGGGTGGTAGAGCACGCTGCTGCGTCCCGGCAACGGATCGCCGGACAGGTTGTGCAGCACCGTCAGCATCGTCATCGACGCACCGATGCCCAGCGCGATGGCCAGCACCATCAGCGCGGTCAGCAACTGGTGGCGTCGGAAGCTGCGCAGGGCCAGTTGCAGGTAGTAGGCGAGCATGGACATCCCTGTCGCCCGCCGTCAGGCCTGCGCGGAGGCGGTCGGCGCAGCCGCGGCCATCAGGCCCGCATCGCGCACCAGGTCGGTGGCCTGGCCATCGACGATATGCACGTTGCGCTGGGCGCGGGCGGCCAGTTCCGGATCGTGGGTGACCATCACGATGGTGCTGCCCTGGGCGTTGATTTCTTCCAGCAGCTCCATCACACCGCGGGCCATCTGCGAGTCCAGGTTGCCGGTCGGTTCGTCGGCCAGCAGCAGGCGCGGGCTGCCGGCAAGCGCGCGGGCGATGGCGGCGCGCTGCTGCTGACCGCCGGACAGTTCGGCCGGGTAGTGCTTCATGCGCGAACCCAGTCCCACGCGCTCCAGCGATTCGGTGATGCGCTGCTTGCGTTCGGCCGCGGCCATGCCGCGATAGCGCAGCGGCACGTCGACGTTGTCGAACAGGTTCAGGTCCGGGATCAGGTTGAAGCTCTGGAAGATGAAGCCGATCTTCTGGTTGCGCAGCTTGCTGCGCGCGTTGTCCGACAGGTGGGACACGTCTTCGCCATCGAGCTTGTAGGTGCCCGAGGTGAAGGTCTCCAGCAGCCCTGCAATGTTGAGGAAGGTGGTCTTGCCCGAGCCGGACGGCCCGGTGACGGCGACGAACTCGCCTTCCTTCACGTGCAGGTCCAGCGAGCGCAGGGCGTGGGTCTGCACCTGCTCGGTGCGGAAGACCTTGGAGACGGCGTGCATGTCGAGCATGGCGGGTTCCTTCGTTGGATGGTTTGGATGGAGCGAATGTTTTTCTGTAGAGCCGAGCTTGCTCGGCTGGGGCGTTACCGGGAGAGCCCCAGCGGAGCAAGCTCCGCTCTACAGGTCATGCGTGGATCAGGTCATGCGTTGGATCAATGGACGGTCACCCGCTCGGCATCGCCGAACTGGTCGGCGCCGGAGACGACCACGCGGTCGCCTTCCTTCATGCCGGACAGCACTTCGGTTTCCGACAGGCTGGACACGCCCAGCTGGACCGGCTGGCGCTGGGCGCTGCTGCCGGCCATGACGTAGGCGTAGCGACCGCCGGACTGCTCGACGAACGGACCGCGTTCGACCTTGAGCACGTTCTTGCGCGTATCCAGCAGGACCCGCGCGCTCATGCGCTGGCTCTGGCGCAGGCCCGGCGGCTGCTTGCCATCGAAGCGCACGCGTGCGGTGACTTCGCCGGCCACCACTTCGGGCGAGACCGCGGAAATCTTGCCGGGATAGGGTTCGCCACTGCCGGAGGTCAGCTGCGCCGGCACGCCGATGGCCAGGTCGCGGGCGAAGCTCTCGGGCACCTTGATCTCTACCTCGAACTTGCTCAGGTCCACCACGCTCAGGATCGGCGCGTTGATCGCCACGTTGGTGCCTTGGGCAATCTGGACCTGGCCGACCTGGCCATCGAAGGGCGCGCGCAGGGTCAGCGCATCGACCTGGCGCCGCAGCTCCTCGACCACCGCGCCCTGGCGCTGGGCCAGCAGCTGCTTGTTGCGCGCGTCCAGCTGCGCGGCCTGTTGCTTGAGCGCGGCATCCTGCTGGGCGTGGCCCAGTTCGATCTCGGACTTCTTCAGCTTGTCCTGCATCTGCGCCAGGTCGACCTGGGCCATGGCGCCGGCATCGTAGGCGCGCTGGTAGCGCTCGACATCGCGGGTGGCGGCCTGGTGGTCGATCTTGCCCTGGTCGATCAGCTTGCTGGCCTCCGACCGGGCCTGGGTGACGTCCAGCGTGGCGCGGCTGGCCTCGGCCTCCAGGCCGGCCAGGGTGGACTCTTCCTGGACCAGCTTGCTGCGCAGCGCCGGGCTGTCGATCACCGCCAGCGCGTCGCCCTTCTTGACCACGTCGCCGGCGACCACCTTGAGCGTGACCGTGCCGCCGTCGATGGCGTACAGGGTCGGACTGTTGGCGGTGATGACCCGGCCATCGGCGGCCAGGTCGCGGACCAGGTCGCCGCGGGTCACCGTGGCGATGCGCACCCGGCTGGCGTCGAACGAGCGACCGCCCGCAGCCCAGCCCAGCACCACCCACACCAGCGCGGCGGCCAGCACCAGCACGCCGCCACCGATCAGCCCCCAGCGCTTCCAGTGCGCGCCCTTGCCGGTTTCGACCACGATGTCCTGGGCGGCGGTGTCGCGGATGCGGAAGGGGTTGTCGGTCTGCATGGGCGGTGCATGTCTTCGGTTGAATCGTCCCTGCGGACAACGCACGCCGCGTGCCAACTGCAAGTCATTGAATTGTCTGGATGCTGCGGCCCGGACAGTGTCCGCTCGGACACTTCCGCCGTCCGCCCGGACAGCGGCCAGGCTTGCCCTGGCTCCCGCCAAGTGGCGCCCGTTACACTGCGCAGGTCGTTTTCACTGTTCGAAGGATGTAATCCATGTGCGGCATCGTTGGCGCGATCGCGGATCGCGATGTGGTCCCCGTCCTGATCGAGGGCCTCAAGCGCCTGGAATATCGCGGCTACGATTCGGCCGGCATCGCGGTGGTCGGCGATGACGTGCGCCGCGTGCGCCGCACCGGCCGGGTGGCCGAAATGGAAGCGGCCGTCCACGCCGAGCATTTCAGCGCCAGGCTGGGCATCGGCCACACCCGCTGGGCCACCCATGGCGGGGTCACCGAAGCCAACGCGCATCCGCACATCAGCCACGGCGAACTGGCGCTGGTCCACAACGGCATCATCGAAAACCATGAGGAACAGCGCGAGAAGCTGCGTGCGCTGGGCTACGGCTTCGAGTCGCAGACCGATACCGAAGTCATCGCCCACCTGATCCATCACCACCAGGCCACCGGCCTGGACCTGCTCGGCGCGCTGCAGGCCGCGGTCAAGGAACTGACCGGCGCCTATGCGCTGGCCGTGGTCAGCAAGGCCGAGCCCGGCCGTCTGGTCAGCGCGCGCATGGGCTGCCCGCTGCTGATCGGCTTGGGGGAAGGCGAGAACTTCGTCGCCTCGGACGTGTCGGCGATCCTGCAGGCCACGCGCCGGGTGATCTTCCTGGAAGAGGGCGACACGGTCGATGTGACCCGTGACGGGGTCACCATCTTCGATGCTACCGACACCCGCGTCGAACGCGAGGTGCACGTCTCGGACGTGTCGCTGGCTTCGCTGGAGCTGGGCCTGTACCGGCACTTCATGCAGAAGGAAATCCACGAGCAGCCGCGCGCCATCGCCGACACCATCGAGGCGGCGATCGACGCCAACGGATTTCCGGCCACGCTGTTCGGTGCGAATGCCGAAGGCGTGTTGCGCGGCATCGAAGGCGTGCAGATCCTGGCCTGCGGTACCAGCTATTACGCCGGGCTGACCGCGCGTTACTGGATCGAGGCCATCGCCGGCCTGCCGTGCAGCGTGGAGATCGCCAGCGAATACCGCTACCGCGCCGCCTACGCCAACCCCAGGCACCTGGTGGTCACCATCTCCCAGTCCGGCGAAACCCTGGACACGATGGAGGCGCTCAAATACGCCAAGTCGCTCGGCCACCTGCATACGCTGTCGATCTGCAACGTGCCCGAAAGTGCCATTCCGCGCGCCAGCGAACTGGTCTGCTACACCCGCGCCGGCGCCGAGATCGGCGTGGCCTCGACCAAGGCCTTCACCACCCAGCTGGCGGCGCTGTTCCAGCTGACCGTGGTCCTGGGCAAGCTGCACGGCAAGGTCGACGAAGCGCTGGAGGCGCAGTACCTGGAGGAGCTGCGCCACCTGCCCGGCAGCGTGCAGCACGCGCTGAACCTGGAACCGCAGATCGCCGCCTGGGCCGAGCGCTTTGCCGGCAAGGAGAACGCGCTGTTCCTGGGCCGCGGCCTGAGTTATCCGATCGCGCTGGAAGGCGCGCTCAAGCTCAAGGAAATCTCCTACATCCACGCCGAGGCCTATCCGGCCGGCGAGCTCAAGCACGGCCCGCTGGCGCTGGTGGACGACACCATCCCGGTGGTGTTCATCGCGCCCAACGACCGCCTGCTGGAGAAGGTCAAATCCAACATGCAGGAAGTGCGCGCGCGCGGCGGCGAGTTGTTCGTGTTCGCCGATCAGGACAGCCACTTCAGCGAATCCACCGGCGTGCACGTGATCCGCACCCCGCGCCACACCGGCGTGCTCTCGCCAGTGGTGCATACGATTCCCGTGCAGCTGCTGGCCTACCACACCGCCCTGGCGCGCGGCACCGATGTGGACAAGCCGCGCAACCTGGCCAAGGCCGTGACGGTGGAATGATCAAAGCGCCACGCGCGCCGTCGGCGATCGCGCGGCCTGCAGCACGTGAGCCGGAGGCGTCAGCGGTTCGCGAGCCAATAACAAGCCGCGCGCGCTTGATCGCGGCCCGGCGCCGGGTTGCGGAACGGGAACGCTTCTTCCGTACGGCGCGTGCCGTCTTGGTGCACCATAGGCGACAGGGGAGGCGCTGTCGGCCAGAGGTTGGATCACCGTTGCGGTGGGCGTACTCCAGGAATACCTGCGAGTCGTTATGCCTCTTTCCGGTCCAGATCTCGATCACCACACGCGTGACCGGCGCTTCGTGCACCGGATGCACCGCATGCGGATGCTCGGCGTGGCGCTCACGGCGCTGCCCATCGCCGCCGCATTCACCCAGACCGAAACGCCCGTCGGGCTATGGATCGCGCTGGCGGCGAACGTGCTGCTCTGGCCACAGATCGCCTGGCTGATCGGTCTGCGCGCCCGGTACCCGGTCCGGGCCGAACTCTGGAGCCTGACCCTGGACGCGGCCGCGGGTGGCCTGTGGGTGGCGATGCTGCAGCTGAGCGCGCTGCCGGGCGTGCTGATTCTTTCGATCCTGATGTCCGACCGCTATGCGGCGGGCGGCTGGCCGTTGGTCAGGCGCGCTGCCGCGTTCTTTGTCACTGCCATGGTCGCGACGCTGCTGGCTACCGGCACCGCGATCGATTTCCACACCAGCGAACGGGTGATGCTGGCCTCGCTGCCGCTGCTGGCGATCTATCCGTTCGCCCTGAGCGTGCTGAGCCGGCGACTGGCGCTCAGGGTGGCCCATCAGAACCGGCAGCTGGCCTCATTCCAGCCATCGGCGGCGCGCGTGGAGCTGCTCACCCCGCAGCGGCTGGCCGCGCAGGCATCGGCCTTCGTCAGGACCCCGGCGCTCGACAACCAGCGTGCGGCGCTGCTGATGGTGTGCCTGGATCAGGCGCGCACGATCAGCGACGGCTACGGTGCGCCGACCGGCGATGCGGTGCTGGGCCTGTTGGCGGCCACGGTCACCGAGCTGGCCAGCAGCACGGGCGTGCCGGCGCACTGGCACGACGGCGCCTTCGCGCTCCTGCTGCCGCACACGGACGAAGAACGGGCCACAGCGATCGGGGAGCTGGTGAGGATGCGCGTGCGCCAGATCGCACTGGAGGAGCATCCCCAGTTCCAGTGCACCGCCAGCATCGGCGTCGCGCTCTGGCCGGGCCGATGGGATGGCTCCAGCGACTGGCTCAAGGGGGCCGAAGGCGCCATGCATCACGCCCGGCGGCTGGGCGGGGATCGGGTCTTCGTGGCCAAGCCGCCGCCGGTTCCGGCGCTCTCGCAGTAGGCGTCAACCGTCTCGGGCAGGGTCACAGGCAGAAGAAAGCCGGGCGGACCCGGCTTTCTTCAGCGCTTCTTTTTCCCGTTACAGATCGAACTTGATGCCCTGCGCCAGCGGCAGCGAATCGGAATAGTTGATCGTGTTGGTCTGGCGGCGCATGTAGGCCTTCCACGCGTCCGAGCCGGATTCGCGGCCGCCGCCGGTGTCCTTCTCGCCACCGAACGCGCCACCGATCTCGGCGCCGGAAGTGCCGATGTTGACGTTGGCGATGCCGCAGTCGCTGCCGGCGGCCGACAGGAACTTCTCGGCGGCCTTGAGATTGTTGGTGAAGATCGACGAGGACAGGCCTTGCGGCACGCCGTTCTGCATGTCGATGGCTTCGTCCAGCGTCTCGTACTCCATCACGTACAGGATCGGGGCGAAGGTCTCGTGCTGGACGATGGCATCGCTGTTCTTCAGGCCGGAGATGATGGTCGGCAGGACGAAGTTGCCTTCGCGCTCCAGCGCGGTGCCGCCGGTCTCCACCGTGCCGCCAGCGGCCTTGGCCTGCTCGACGGATTTCAGGAAGGCATCGACCGCCGACCTGCTGTTGAGCGGGCCCATCAGGTTGGCCGCGTCCAGCGGGTCGCCGATCTTGCCTTCGACCTGCTTGTACGCCTTGACCAGCGTGGCCAGCACGTTGTCGTAGATCGAGGCGTGCACGATCAGGCGGCGGGTGGTGGTGCAGCGCTGGCCGGCGGTGCCGACCGCGCCGAACACGATGCCCGGCACGGCCAGTTTCAGGTCAGCGGTTTCGTCCAGGATGATGGCGTTGTTGCCGCCCAGCTCCAGCAGGCTGCGGCCCATGCGGCGCGCGACGCGTTCGCCGACCGTGCGTCCGACCTGGGTCGAACCGGTGAAGCTGACCAGCGGGATGCGGGTGTCGTCGACGAACTGCTGGGCCAGCTCCACGCCGGCATCGTTGATCAGGAAGAACAGGTCCGGGAAGCCGGCATCCTTCAGCGCGTCGTTGCAGATCTTCTGCGTGGCGATGGCGGTCAGCGGGGTCTTGTTGGACGGCTTCCAGATGCAGATGTCGCCACAGATCGCGGCCAGGAACGCATTCCATGACCACACCGCGACCGGGAAATTGAACGCGCTGATGATGCCGACCAGGCCGATCGGGTGGTACTGCTCGTACATGCGGTGGCCCGGCCGTTCCGAATGCATGGTGTAGCCGTAGAGCATGCGGCTCTGGCCCACGGCGAAGTCGGCGATGTCGATCATCTCCTGCACTTCGCCGTCGCCCTCGGGCTTGGACTTGCCCATTTCCAGGGCGACCAGCGAACCCAGCAGGTCCTTGTTGGCGCGCAGCGCCTCGCCGCACAGGCGCACGGCTTCGCCGCGGCGCGGGGCCGGTGTGGTGCGCCACACCTTGAAGGCGGCCTGGGCGCGCTCGATCACGGTGTCGTAATCGGCCTGGCTGCTGGCGTGCACGGTGGCGATGACGGTGTTGGTGGTCGGGTTGACCGATTCCAGGACGCCGGCGTCGGTGGTCCCGGACCATTCGCCGTTGCCGAGGTAGGTGCCGGAATTGGTCGGGCCAAGGCCCAGGGCCTTGAGCAGGTCAGCAGACATCGTGACTCCTTGCAGGGTGGTGGCGGCCCAGGCGGATCGCCGGAAGCCGCCATCGAAGCGGATTGAATCGGTCGATTATCCCGGCAGGAGTCCGCAAAACCCAGTGCGCATTTGGACAGATCGCTGGGTGCATTCGGCAGAAGAACGAAGGATTTCGGCAGATCGTCGATCCCGCCATGGTCCGGCAGGGTGGCTCAGCCCTGGTGGCCGGGCATGCCTGGCAGCGCGCTGGCCGCCAGATATACGCCCAGCACCGCCAGCGAGACCAAGAAACAGCGCCGGAAGACCTGTGGCGACAGCCGCCTGCGCAATGCCGTGCCCAGCGACATGCCGATCAGGGTCGGGACCACCAGCGCGCATGAGGTCGCCACGTCGGCCAGCCGGAAGGCACCGGCCACGGCCAGGTTCACCGACAGCGCCAGCGTGGAGACGGTGAACGACAGGCCCATCGCCTGGACCAGCGCATCGCGGTCCAGCTTGAGCGACTGCAGGTAGGGCACGGCCGGAATCACGAACACGCCGCTGACCGCGGTGACCACGCCGGTGGCCAGGCCCATGAACAGGCCGAGACGCGGTGACCCCGGCGGCAGTTGCCAGCCAGCCAGGCCGCTGGCCGCATACACGCACAGCACGCCACCCAGGATCACCGAGGCCCATGCGCCCGCAGGCGCGCCCCATACCAGCCCGGCCAGCAGCGTGCCGATGACGGTGCCCAGCTGCAGCAGTCCGGTCCGGCGCAGCAGCGGCCCCAGCGTGCGGGCGGGACGCATCTGCCACAGGTTGCTCAGCAGCGAGGGCACCACCAGCAGCGCGGCGGCATGGCTGGGCAGCATGAACACCGCCAGCAGCGCCATCGAGATGGTCGGCAGTCCCAGCCCGATCACGCCCTTGACGCAGCCGGCCGCGACGAAGATCGCGATCACGGCCAGCCATTGCCATGGCGCCAGCGCAGCCTGCATGGGAGTTCCTGTGGTGTCGGCAAACGGGCCGCCACTGTTGCCGATGCGCCGTGCGCGCACCATCGGGATGTTCCGCAGCCACGCTCAGGCAGGGCCGAAGGCTGATAGCCTCACTGCATGCGCTTCGACCTCACCGACCTGGGCCTGTTCGTGCACGTGAGTGAGGCCGGCTCGATCACCGCCGGCGCCCGGCGCGCGTGCATCACCCTGGCCTCGGCCAGCGAACGCATCCGCGGCATGGAAGCGCAGCTGGGCACACCATTGCTGCAGCGCCAGGCGCGCGGCGTGGCCCTGACCGACGCCGGTGGCGTGTTGTTGCGGCACGCACGCCGCGTGCTGGCCGAGGCCGACGCCCTGCACGGTGCCCTGGCTGTTTTCGGCAGCGCGCCGCCGGCGCGCGTGCGGGTCTTCGCCAACACGTCCGGCTTGAGCGATCTGCTGCCGCGGCGGCTGCCGGCGTTTCTGCGCGCGCATCCCGACATCCAGGTCGAAACCGAGGAACACACCAGCGAAGTCATCGCCGACGCGGTGCGCCGTGGCCTGTGCGACCTGGGCATCGCCTCCGACGCGGCGGACCTGCAGGGCCTGCAGTGCCAGCCGTTGCGCGCCGACGCGCTGGTGCTGGCCGTACCGGCCGGCCACGCCCTCGAAGGCCACGCGCCGCTGCCGATCGCGTGTGTGGCCGGGCAGTCTTTCGTCGGGCTGATGGACGAGGCCGCCCAGCAGGTGCTGATCGAACGCAGCCTGGCCGCCGCCGGCACGCCGCTGAGCTGGCGCCTGCGCGTGCGCAGCCTGGAGGATGTCTGCCGGATGGTCGGCGAAGGCGTCGGCCTGGGCGTCGTACCGGCGCAGGTAGTACGGCGACTGGGCCGACGGCATGGGTTGCGCGCGGTGCCGCTGACCGATGCCTGGACCCAGCGCACGCTGATGCTGTGCATGCGCGATGCGCAGCAGCTGTCTGCACCGGCCCACGCGTTGGCCGAGGCGCTGCGTCCGCGCCGCGCTGCGCGCTGAAGTCTGCCGCGGCGGATGTTCAGCCCAGGCGGGTCAGCAGCATCGCCACCAGCGCGATGACGGGCAGCGCCAGCGCGGCCGGCTTCACCCAGCGCGGGCGATAGGGCAGCAGGCCGAAGCTGATCACCGCGCCGGAGACCGTCATCGCGCCCAGCCACCACAGCGGGCCGATGGTCCAGCCGCGCGCGGCGACCGCGACGGCGAATGCCGCCATGGTCAGCGACCAGCCGGTCCACCGCAGCCGCCGCATCGCCGCGGTGCCGGCACGCTTGCCGCCATGCAGGTCCAGCTGGTGCTTTTCCATCGACAGGCACAGCGCGACCAAGCCGCTGAAGGCCAGCGCCAGGGCCAGCACGCTCATGCCGTGCCTCCGTCGGCCGCCGGCGTCTGCGGAGTTTGGATCTGGCGGCGGCGTTTTTCCGCGGCCGACACCGGCGGCTGCCAGCGCTGCATGCGGAGACCGCAATAGCCCAGCGCCAAGCCGATCGCGCAGGTCACCAGGTCCACGCCGGCCAGTGCCCAATCGCCGTTGCGCAGGGTCACGCCCAGATGCGCGTGGGTGGTGAATGCATTGAGCACCGGGATCAGCGCGAACAACGCGCAGGCCAGGTACAGCAGCCAGGTCCACATCTGCCGGCGCGGCCACACGAAACCGGCCACGATGCACAGCCCCCACATGACGAAGAACGCATTGGCCTCCGCGTTCGCTCGGTCGGCCAGGCCCAGCGGCAGCAGCCGGTTGGCCCAGAAGAAGCTGGCAAAGGCGACCGGCAGGCCGGCGACCGCGCCGACGTTGAGCGCATCGACCAGGCGCAGCCCAAAGCCGACCCTGCCGGACTTGGCATGCTTGGCGCGCTCCTTGATGCCCCACAGCACCGCGCCGCTGGCCACCATCAGGCAGCCCAGCAGGCCGCTGATGAAGAACAGCAGGCGCAGGCCGGCATCGGCAAAACGCGCGATGTGCAGGCCATACATCACCCCGCGCGTTTCCGAGGCACCGCCGGCGCTGCCGCTGTGCGCGAGGACCCGGCCGGTCTGCGCATCCAGGCGCACGCCCGGGGTTTCGAAGGACAGCCGGCGGCCGTCGCGCTGGTAGACGCTGACCACTTCGGCCGCATCGCCGGGATGATCGATGCGGAAGCTGCCTACGTCCTTGCCGTTCCATTCGATGCGCGCATTGGCCAGCAGTTCCTGGATCGGACGTGCATTGCCTGGTTTGTCCGCGGCCGGACCGGCCGGGGCCAGGTCGCTGAAGGACTCGGTATAGAACGGGGCCTCACCTTCCGGATACGCGGCTTTGATGGTCAGCGGCAGGTACATCACCATCAGGGTGACGATGCCGGTATAGGTGATCATCAGGTGGTAGGGCAGGGCCATCACCGCGCTGATGTTGTGGAAGTCCAGCCACGAGCGCTGGCCCTTGCGCGGGCGGAACGTGAAGAAGTCCTTGAGGATCTTCTTGTGGGTGATCACGCCGGTGATGATCGCCACCAGCATGAACATCGCGCAGAAGCCGACCAGGTAGCGCGCCCACAGCGCCGGGATGTAGTACAGGTCGAAATGCAGGCGGTAGAAGAACTCGCCGCCGCGCGTTTCGCGCACGTCGGACCTGGCACCGATGGCCGCATCGATGGTGGCCTGGCCGAAGGGCTCGCGATCATTGCCGTCGGCCTTGATCGGGTTCACCCAGTACATGTCCAGCGCTGGGTTGCGCGCGTCGGGCAGGGTGACGTACCAGTACTCGGCATCGGGCGCTTCGGCGCTGAGGAAGCGCAGCGCGTTGGCCGCGGCCACATCGGGTGCCACCACCGTGCGCGGCAGTTCCGGGCGCATCCAGCGGCTGATTTCCGGCCGGTAATAGCTGGCCGTGCCGCCCATGAAGATCAACAGCAGCAGCCAACTGACCAGCAGCCCGGTCCAGGTGTGCAGCCAGGCCATCGACTGGCGGAAACCGTGTTTCATGGCGCAGATCCCTGTGCGCCACCCCGCGGGCGGCTACGCCGTGAAAAAAGGCGGTCCTGCCGTTTTTTCATGGCGCGCTCCGCAGCAGCCAGGTGGCCAGCGCCATCACGATCGCGGGCGCGGCGATGCCGATCCAGGCCTTCAGCGCGCTGCGCACCGCGAACGCCCACAGCGCCGCGCAGGCGTACACCACGATCGCGGTCAGCATGCCGGTCAGCACCGCCTGGCTGCGCGCCATCGGCAAGGCGACCGCCATCAGCACGCTGGTGCTGGTCGCCAGCCCGTATCCACCGAAGATCGCCGCCAGGCTGCGCGACAGCACGCCCAGCCACGGGCGCTGGAACCAGCGCCGGGCCGCCGCCGGGTTTGTTGCACGCGCGCTCACGCGTGCCGCTCCGGGCGCGGTGCGGCGGTCGGACAGGGCGCGCACGGCAGGTGTGCACGCAGCGGCAGGGCAGGCAGCAGGGGGAACATCGGATTCCTGGTCACAGACGGCGGCAGCTGGCCCCGATCATCGCGAGGACCGAGGCGATCGGTGGCTGACCGCAGGTCCGCAAAGCGGCAGTGCAGACGCGCTGCGGGCGTAGCTGATGAGAATTGTTCTCTTTTAGGTTGGCGCCGTCAAACCTGTCCGGTGCCCGGCCTGCTTCCGCTCCGGTCCATGCGCGATGAGGCGCCGCCCGTTCTCCGCGACCCGGACTCGCCCAGCGGCCCAGCATGCTCAACGCCGCGTGCATCGACGCCGGCTTGCTGCGATTAAAGCCCGCACCTTTTAGGGGCGCGGCGTATTGCACGCGTCCGTTCGGCAGCCAGGTTGCCCGAGTGATCACGCTGGCGCGTGGGCCGGGCGTTGCGATCCTGACTGACACACCCACGTCGCTGTCGACGCTGCAAGGTCCGTGCGCCTCACAACGCAACACTCTGCAGTCACCGACAAATCCGGTGCAGGCATTGCGCGTCGCGGGTTTAAGCATGGCCCTGTCGAACGCAAACGCCCGCCATGACGGCGGGCGTTTGCATCCAAAGGCAGCGATGCTGCCCGGTTCTGTGCGGATCAGGCCATCACGCGGGCGCCTTCGCGATCCTGCGTGCGCTGCGAGGCATTCAGCGTATTCGCCGGGACGGCCGGCACATCCTGGCGCAGCTGCAGCGCGCTCTGTTCGGCAGGCTGTTGCGCCGCCTGGGCCTTGTCTAGGTAGATGCGCTGGTGCGCAGCGGAATTCAGCTCGCCCTGCACCGCGAACAGGCCCTTGCCATCCGGGCTCTGCACCACGTGGTCGATGTGCTGCAGGCCGCTGACGCGGGCCTCGAACACCATCTTCGATGCGGCATTCTCCAGCGCGTGGCGGTCCTTGAACACGCCGTGGCCCAGCTTCTCCAGGCCGCCGACTACCTGCTGGTACATGGCATTGTCCGGATGGCGCGCATCGGCCAGCAGTGGTTCCTTGGCTGCGGCCTGCAACGCGTCGCCGGACTTGCTGCCGATCACGCCGTCGGCCTGCAGGCCGTGCGCCTGCTGGAACGCCCTGACCGCGGCGGTGGTGTGCGCGCCGAAGTCGCCATCCTCGCGCAGCGGCCTGCCTTCGCCATCGCGGTAGCCAAAACGATTCAGCAGTGCCTGCGTGTGCCGCACGTCTTCGCCCTTCACGCCATCCTTGAGTATGCGAGGGCTGTCGGCATGGCGCTCGGCGTGCGCGGGCTTGGGCGCCGTTTGGCCATGCGACTGGGTGTGGCTCTGTACGCGGTCCTGCAGCAGGTCGCGCGCCTTGGCCAGCGGGTCGGTGGCATAGAGCTTCACCCCATGCGACTGCTTGTAGTCCAGGTACTTGTCGACGGCGGTCAGCTCTACGCCTTCGCCACCGCGCGACTGGCTGATCATCAGTGCACCGGACTTCGGATCGCGCACCACCATCGTGATGTGGTCGATGCCCTTGTAGCGGCCCTTGTCGAAGCTCGTTGGCCCGTTGTCCTCACCGATGATCATGCCTTCCTTGAGCGCGCCAGCCGTCACCGCCTTGCCCTCGATCATCACGCCCGAACGCTGCTGGCTCTTGCGGACGATTTCCGAGGCGCTGTCGGCACCCAGATCGAAGCGGTCGGTCTTGCTGAAGATCACCTGGTGCGCCTTCTGGTTGATCTCCTGCATGGTGGCGTTCTGCAGCGTGCCGACCCAACCCGAGCAATCCACATAGCCCTGCTCGACATGCTTCCCGTCCACGCCGGGGTACTTGCCGCTCATGGCGTATTTGACGTGATCGTACTTGGCCGTCAGCGCGTAGCCCGACTCCAGCGCGATACTGGTTTTCGCCTCCTCCTGCCTGGGTACAGCGCTCTGGCCGGCGGCGGCCTGGCCGCCTGCAGGGGTTCGCCCTTCGGTAATCGGCTCGATTCCCTTTTCCGGGATATGGACGCGATCGAACTTGGTATCCCAGTAGCGGGTGAAGGTCTGTGCCATGTCCTTGTCTGACATGTGCCGGAACGCTTCCATCCGTACGCCAGTCAACGCGCGAAGGTCATCACCGTCGACGTTGTTGAGGATGTTCGCTCGCGTGCCGCTGCGGCCGAAGTGGCCAGTGACGATCGCCGTCTGGATCGATGCATATCCAGCAGCACCTTGTTGATGGGCCAGATACATGTCCAGGCCATCAGGACTGCCCTTGCCAGACAGGTAGGGTCGGTGATCCTGGTCATGGTGTTGGACAAGAGTCTGCCGGTTGTGCTGGTAGAGCCGTGCTGCGGCATCGGTGTTGGCGACAGGATCCAGCTCGCGTCCGGCGATCCCGTACTCCCGCGCGGTGTCTGGTACGAACTGGAACAGGCCTTTGGCCCCCGCGGCGCCGCGCGAGGCGCGCTCGTTGAAGGTTCCGCCGGTTTCGATGTAGGCGAAGCGCATGAAGTCATCGCGCGGGATGCCATGCTGTTTGGCCTGGGTTTCAATGATGTCCAGGACTTCGGATTTCGGGTAGTCACGTGCCATCGCGTTCTCCTTGCGATTGAAAGCAGCCGTGCATCACGACTGCGTGGTACCGACCCAGGCCAAATCCGTTGGCCCGCTACCGTGAGGTCGGTTGATAGGTTTTCTGGGCCGCATCATACCGGTATTCGGTGACCTCGGCCTGTGGGTCACCGCTAACGGTGACATTCAAAGTGGGCATCGGATCACCCTCGTGTGCGGCGAACGCGAGCGTGCCTGTCTTCTTCACGCATTTGAGGCCGCCGGTGCCGTCGTTGTCGCAAGCGGCGCTGTTGTCTTCGCCCGCATACAGACTCCCCACGTAAGTCCAGCGCTTGTTATCGGTCATTTCCAGGCTGTGTGGATTGAACAGCAGTAGGTCGAAGTTCTCCATGCGCGTCCCAGACACCAGGTACCAGGTCGGGACGGCGACAAGCAGGTTGCCTTCGGAGGTGCGGATGCTCTGCGGCTTGCGCGAATCGTCCAGCGCATTGCCTCTGGCGTTGCCTCCGAATTCGCCGACCGAATGCTGGTTTTCCTTGAACTTCCAGGGCTTTTCCGAGCCCGGCGGATTGGCCGTGAAAGTCGCCTGGGTGATGGTGACGGTGTCTTCGGGCGACGGGTACTTCGGTTCCTTGGAGTCGCTGAAATCTTCGGCTGTTTCCCAGGCAAATCCAGTGAAGTAGCGCGTGCCATCCAGCTCGAAGGGAAAGCCAAACCAGTAGTTGATCCAACTGCCATTGCCAATTTCATAGTTCAAGGCCCCATCGCCATCCACATTGCTGATGAAATACAGCACGCTGTCCGGGCTGGGCGGTTTGATGTCGGTGGTAGGAGCAGTAGCTGTGCTGGCATCAGGCATGGTGGCGACGTCCTGGGTTGTCGGGGTGGCGGCAGGCGTGGCCTGCGCAGCGGTGGGCGCGGGGGATTGGGCGGTGCAGGCGCTGAGGGCCAGAACGGCGGGCAGCAGCAGGGAGATCCTTCGCAGCATGGTCGATCCATCGGGGAGCTGGGCCGCGATCTTACTGCGGCCGGGTGAAACCGTCCTTGCCGCGGTTGGCACTGTGGCGTGTTACCTGCCAACACCATCGTGCACGCGCGCGGTAGCGTCGGAGCCGGGTTGATGACGGAGCAGGTGCATGTCGATGACGACGCTGCGGCAGGGTGCCGCACTCGAACTGTGGCAGGGGCTGGTTCGTGAAGCTGCCGGCCAGCGCGGCCAGGCATTGGATGAGCCACAGGAGGCGTATCTGGTTTTCGTGCTGCTGCGCTACCAGCGCGAACAGGGCCTGCTGGCACGCACCCAGGCGCTGGAATGGCTGCATGCGCAGCAGCAGGGCGGCCGGCTGCGTGCCGATGCGTTGCGCGATGTGGGCGATCGCTGCCTGCTGATCGCTGGCCTGTTTCCCGGTCTGGCGCAGCGACGCCGGGTCAGCGCCGATTACTTCATCGACCTGGGCCGCGGCGCCTACGCCGAGGTGGCCGATTGCGGGCGAAGCGCCAGTGCCGAACTGTTCGCCCAGCTGGCGGCCGGCTATACCGGTCTGGTCGCCACCCTGCGCGCGATGCGTGCGCGGCCGGAGCTGGGGACCAGTGAGGCGCTATCTCAGGGCGAAGGCGCCAGCGTCAGCTCCATGTAGCGCGTGCCTTGGATGGGATTGAAACGGTAAGGCGGGATCTCGCGAAAGCCGAGCCCGGCATACAGCGCCTGGGCCGCGTGCATGGTGGCCAGCGTGTCCAGGCGCAGCCGGCTGTAACCGAGCCGGGTCGCGTGCCGGATCGCGACCTGCGACAGCTGCTTGCCCAGCGCATGCCTGCGTCCGGCCGGGCGCACATACAAGCGCTTGAGTTCGGCAATGTCGGGCGCGGCAAATGCACGCAGGCCGACGCAACCCACCACGCTGCCCTGCAGTTCGGCCAGGTACAGCGCGCCGTGCGGCGGTGCGTAGTGGTCGGACAGGTGCGCCAGTTCCGCGACGAAATCCTGGAAGCCCAGGTCGATCCCCAGCGAGAGGGCGTACTCCTCGAACAGCGCCGTGACCTCGGTGGCATCGTCCGGCAGCACTGCCGCGCGGATGACGACCGGCTCGGCCGAAGCGCGGTTCATGTCGAGGCGTCGTCGCCGATCCGCTGGAAGCGCGCCACCTGGCGTCCGTCGTGTTCGACCTGCGAGAAGAACATCGCGTGCGGACGCACCCACAGGCCGCCTTCGCCATACAGGGCGCGATAGAGCACCAGCGGTTCGAGGGTTTCGCTGTGGCGCACGGTTCCGATCACGTCGTACTCGCCGCCCTTGTAGTGGCGGTAGTGGCCGGTCGGGGTGTCGGGGAGTGCAGGCAGGGCGGACATGCGCAGGCTCGCGGCTTCGGGAGCGACAGGATAAGCGGCGCCGGCCCTGGCCGATGGTGCAGTGGTGGCGCCGGCAGAGGAAAGCGGACAATGCGCGCTGCCTTTCAGGAGAAGCCCGTGGCCGGACCCAACGCACAACGAACTGCAGTGCCGCGGCGCTGTACGTCGCAGGTCGCCACGCTGATCGCGCGGCCTGCACATGCGTGAGGCGCAGCGCGCAGGGCTGACGCCCCGGGATGCAGCGGCCGAGGCCCGCGGTCGCTGGCGCGCGCTGTGCCTGCTGGCGCTTGCGCTGGTGCTGACCATGAGCCCGTGGTTCTCGGCCACCGCGGTACTGCCGCAGCTGCGTGCACGGTACGGCTTCGGCGACAGCGTCGGCGCCTGGCTGACCATCGCGGTGCAGCTGGGCTTCGTGCTGGGGGCGGTGGGTTCGGCCGCCACGGGCCTGGCCGATCGCGTGCCGCTGCGCAGGTTGGTGCTGGGCTCGGCCGTGGCGGTCGCGCTGTGCAACGGCCTGCTGCTGGTGGCGCACAGCCCGATGCAGTGGCTGCTGCTGCGGATGGCGACCGGCGTGTTTCTGGCCGGCGTGTATCCGCCTTCGATGAAACTGGTGGCGACCTGGTTCGTGCGCGGCCGTGGACTGGCGCTGGGCGTGCTGATCGGGGCGATCACGATCGGGTCGGCTTCACCGCATCTGCTGGGCGCGCTGGGCGGCGCGCAGTGGCAGGCGGTGATCGTGGTCACCAGCATGGCGACGCTGGCCGGCGCGACGCTGATCGCTGCCGGCGTGCGCGAAGGACCGTATCCGTTCCCGACAGCGGTGTTCCGCATCGCCGATGCGGCGGCCACGCTGCGCAACCGCGGTGTGTTGCTGGCGATGTGTGGTTACTTCGGCCACATGTGGGAGCTGTATGCGATGTGGGCCTGGTTCGCCACCTATGCGCGCGCGGCGCTGGCGCGCCAAGGCAGCGGCATGAATGCGGCCGCGCTGACCTTCGCGGCAATCGCGTCCGGTGCGTTGGGTTGCGTGTTCGCCGGGCTGGCCGCGGACCGGTTCGGACGGGCGCGCACGGCGGCCCTGGCGATGGCGGTCTCGGCGGCGTGCTGCCTGGCCGTGCCGTGGGCGTTCGCCGGGCCGGTGTGGCTGTTCGTGGCAGTGGGCGTGGTCTGGGGGATCAGCGTGATCGCCGATTCGGCGCAGTTCTCCGCGCTGGTGTCCGAACACGCCGATCCACGCTTCGTCGGCACCGCGCTGACCCTGCAGGTCGGGCTGGGCTACGTGCTAACCGCCGCGACGCTGTGGGGCCTGCCGCTGCTGGCGCGCGGGTTGGGCAGCTGGCAGTGGACCCTGCTGGTGCTGGCGCCAGGCCCGCTGCTGGGGATCTGGGCGATGAGCCGGCTGGGCGCCTGGCGGCAGACGCCGGCGCCCAGCCAGTAGAATGCACGGCTCCCTTCGCACCGAATCCAGGCCCATGTCGCAGCGCGACTGGGTGGCCGCCGCCATCCACAAGATCGAAGCCGACTTCAACCGGTCGGCCGACACTCATCTGATTCCGCTGGCGCTGCCGGGCTATCCCGACATCGACGTCTACCTGAAGGACGAATCCAGCCATCCCACCGGCAGCCTCAAGCACCGGCTGGCGCGTTCGCTGTTCCTATATGCGCTGGCCAACGGCTGGCTGCGCGAAGGCGCGCCGGTGATCGAGGCCTCCAGCGGTTCGACCGCGGTGTCCGAAGCCTATTTCGCGCGGCTGCTGGGCCTGCCCTTCATCGCGGTCATGCCGGCCAGCACGTCGCCGGAGAAGATCGCCGCGATCACCTTCTACGGCGGTCGCTGCCACCTGGTGGACGATCCGGGCGCGATCAACGCCGAGTCGGTGCATCTGGCGCGCGCGCATGGCGGCCACTTCATGGACCAGTTCACCTACGCCGAACGGGCCACCGACTGGCGCGCGAACAACAACATCGCCGAATCGATCTTCAAGCAGATGGCCGAGGAGCCGCATCCGATCCCCGAATGGATCGTCTGCAGCCCCGGCACCGGCGGCACCGGCGCCACGCTGGGGCGGTACGTGCGCTACCGGCGCCATCCCACGCGGATCCTGTGCGCCGACCCCGAGCATTCGGTGTTCTTCGAGTATTACCGCCAGTCGCTGGTCGGCAGCGCCGATGCGGCGCGCCTGCATCACTGCGGCTCGCGCATCGAAGGCATCGGCCGGCCACGGGTGGAACCGAGCTTCGTCCCGGCCTGCATCGATGCGATGGTCAAGGTGCCCGACGCACTGAGCCTGGCGGCGATGCGCTGGACCAGCGCGGCGCTGGGCCGGCGGGTGGGCGGTTCGACCGGCACCAACCTGATCGGCGTGCTGCACGTGGCGCGGCAGATGCAGGCGGCGGGCGTGGTCGGTTCGATCGTGACCATCCTGTGCGACGCCGGCGATCGTTACGCACACAGCTACTACGATCCGGCCTGGTACGCGCGCTGCGGGATCGAGACCGAGCGCAGCGATGCGGTCATCGCCGCGGCAGCATCGGGCGGGGACATGCCGTCCCTGGCGACGGCCGAAGCCTGAGTGCCGGGCCTGCATTCGGCCCTTGCCTCGTAGGAGCGCACTGCAGGGCGAGATGGGGCTTCACCGGGAGCGCCGCTCGCGCCCTTGCGGTGCGCTCCTACTGGTTCTGATCGCCGCGGTCTGGCCAGGCGGGGCCACGGGATGGATGGTGTGTCCTTTTCGTGGTCCGCCGTCGAAACGCTCCCGGACATCATGGACAGGCGCAGCGCTTCGCACGATGCGTCATGCCGCCTTCTTGATCCCCGCGCAGCGCCCGGCGGGCGGAATGCCTGCTTTCAGAGTGGCGCCGTATCATGGCGCCATCGCGCTTGCCCGGCGGCTGGCGCGCCCCCAGCTTGCTGTCCTGCCCACGTTTTCGGAGTGCCTCACCATGAATCCGCTGCTCGATTTTTCCGGTCTGCCCCGTTTCGACGCCATCGGCCCTGAACACGTAGGCCCGGCCATCGACGCGCTGCTGGCCGATGCCGAGGCTGCGGTCAAGCATGCCGAAACGGTCAGCCCGGTGACCTGGGACAGCTTCGTGGTGCCGCTGGACGATGCCACCGAGAAGCTGTGGCGCGCCTGGGGCCAGGTCAACCATCTGCAGGGCGTGCTGAATTCGCCTGAACTGCGCAAGGCCTATAACGACAACCTGCCCAAGGTGACGCGCTTTTCCAGCGCGCTGGGGCAGAACCTGGCGCTGTTTTCGCAGTACCGCGCGCTGGCCGAAAACACCGGCCTGGACGGACTGGACACGGCCCGGGCCAAGACCCTGGACAACGCGCTGCGCGATTTCCGTCTGGGCGGCGCCGAGCTGCCGGACCAAGCGAAAGCGCGCTTCGCCCAGATCCGCGAGGAACTGGCCAGCGTCTCGGCCAAGTTTTCCGAGAACGTGCTCGATGCCACCGACGAATACGAGTTCTGGATCAAGGACAAGCGGCACCTGTCGGGCCTGCCTGCCGAGGTGGTCGCCGCCTGCCGCGCCGCAGCCAAGGCCGATGGCGAGGCGGGCTGGAAGTTCACCCTGCAGATGCCGTGCTTCCTGCCGGTGCAGACCTACGCCGACGACCAAGGCCTGCGCGAAACGCTGTACCGCGCCTATGCGGTGCGTGCCTCGGAAGCCGGCGAGGAACAGCTGGACAATTCGCCGCTGATCGAGAAGATCCTGGCGCTGCGCGCCGAGCTGGCCCAGCTGCTGGGCTTTGCCTCCTACGCCGAATATTCGCTGGCCACCAAGATGGCGCAGAGCCCGGACGAGGTCCTGGCGTTCCTGCGCGATCTGGCCGGCCGCGCCATGCCGCATGCCAGAAACGATCGCGCTGAACTGGAAGCCTTCGCCCGCGACACGCTGGGCATGGACACGGTCGAGCCGTGGGACATCGCCTACGTGAGCGAAAAACTCAAGCAGGCCCGCTACAGCTTCTCGGCGCAGGAAGTGAAGCAGTACTTCACCGAAGACACGGTGCTGGCCGGCCTGTTTGGCGTGATCAAGTCGCTGTATGGCGTGGACGTGGTGGCCGACACCGCGCCGGTATGGCACCCGGACGTGCGCTTCTACCGCCTGCAGAACGCCGATGGCGCGCTGGTGGGCCAGTTCTACCTGGACCTGTACGCACGCGAAGGCAAGCGCGGCGGCGCGTGGATGGACGACTGCCGCAACCGCCGTGATCGCGTCGATGGCGAGCAGACCCCGCTGGTGTACCTGGTCTGCAACTTCGGCAAGGGCGTGGACGGCAAGCCGGCCACCTTCACCCACAACGACGTGATCACCCTGTTCCACGAGATGGGCCATGGTCTGCACCAGCTGCTGACCGAAGTCGGCGAACTGTCGGTGGCCGGCATCAACGGCGTGGAATGGGACGCGGTCGAGCTGCCCAGCCAGTTCATGGAGAACTTCTGCTGGGAGTGGGCGCGTGTGCAGGGCATGACCCGGCACGTGGAGACCGGCGAGCCACTGCCGCGCGCGCTGTTCGACAAGATGATCGCCGCCAAGAATTTCCAGAGCGGCATGGCCACGGTGCGCCAGCTGGAGTTCGCCTTGTTCGACATGGAACTGCACAGCCGCTTCGATCCCACCCAGGATTCGGTGCTGGCGCTGCTCGAACGCGTGCGCGACGAAGTGGCGGTCAACCGTCCGCCCGGTTGGCACCGTTTCCCGCACGCCTTCAGCCACATCTTCGCCGGTGGCTATGGCGCGGGCTACTACAGCTACAAGTGGGCCGAGGTGCTCAGTGCCGATGCCTATGCCGCGTTCGAGGAAGCGCCGGACCAGCTGGCTGAAACCGGGGCCCGCTTCCGCGCCGAGATCCTCTCGCGCGGCGGCAGCCGCAGCGCGCTGGAAAACTTCACCGCCTTCCGCGGCCGCGAACCCAACATCGACGCGCTGCTGCGGCACAACGGCATGGCGGCCTGAGCCGTGCGTAGGAGCGCACCACAGGGGCGCGAACGGGATTTACAGGCAATGCTGCATCGCGCCCCTGCGGTGCGCTCCTACACAACGGTGATCGCCATGTCTGCTCCTGCACCGCATTACCAGACCGCGGGCGCCCGCCGCGCGGACCTGGTGGTCCATCTGGCAGGCCTGTTCCTGTCCGTTTTTGGCGGCGCGCTGCTGGTCTGGCGTGCATTCACCAACGAGGCGCTGCTGGCCGCCACCTGCGTCTATGCGCTGGGCCTGCTGACGATGTTCGCGTGCTCGGCGGCGTACAACTTCGCCCCGCCCGCGCGCCAGCCGACACTGCGCAAGCTGGATCACGCGGGCATCTTCGTGATGATCGCAGGCTCGTACACGCCGTTCCTGGTGCTGGGCCTGTCCGGCGCGTGGGTGTGGTCGATGACGCTGGGCGTCTGGGCCGTGGCGCTGTTCGGCGTGTTCGGCAAGCTGTTCCTGCCTGGCGTGGGCAAAGGCTTCTGGGTGGCGATCTATCTGCTGCTGGGCTGGGCCTCGGTGATCGCCATCAAGCCGTTGATGGCGGGCCTGGACAGTGCGGTGCTGTGGCTGATCGCCGCCGGCGGACTGATCTACACCGTCGGTGTGGGCTTCTACGTCCGCAAGTCGATGGTCTATAACCGCGCGCTATGGCACGCGCATGTGCTCGGTGGCGCGTTGGCCCACTGGGTCGCGATCTGGCTGTGCCTGCGGCCACTGCCGCTGCCGATGCCGGCCTGAGCGGGCTTGCGCATCTGGCCAACGGCCAAGTGTCGCAGCAACGCAGTTTTTCCAAGCGCCCTGCGTGGTTCCATGCGGCGTATCCCGCACCGCAACTTGCCCACCGTGCCGGGCCCGTGGAATGATCGGCGATAAATCATATTGTCGTACATAAGCGCGGATGGCCTACGGGCCTCCACGGTGCCGGCGTGCATGACGACATGCTGATGGAGCCCCTGCGGCGGCATCGACACATGCCCGCCGATCGTCCCTGTGCGCTGGTCTGCGGCCCGCGCGCCACAAGTAAGGAACTGCGAACCATGATGATCAGTGCCATCCGCCATCGCCTGGCCCTCGCCACGCTTGCCCTGGTATTGCCGATGGCCGCCTCGGCGCAGGACGCTGCCGCGGACAAGGACGATCACGTCTACACCAGCGACCTGATCACGCGCTGGGGCAGGACCGTGACCCCGGACAACGCCTGGCGCAGCTATCCGCGCCCGCAGATGAAGCGCGAACAATGGCGCAACCTCAACGGCCAGTGGGACTACGCGATCCGTCCCAAGACCCAGCCTCAGCCCGGCGCGATGGACGGCAAGATCCTGGTGCCGTTTGCGGTGGAATCTAGGCTGTCGGGCGTGGCGCGCAAGGTCGGGCCGGGCGATCGCATCTGGTATCGCCGCACCTTCAGCGTTCCCGGCGAATGGGCGGACCAGCGGGTGGTGCTGCATTTCGGCGCGGTCGATTTCGAAGCGCACGTATTGGTCAACGGCGGCGTGGTCGGTTCGCATCGCGGCGGCTCGGATACGTTTGATTTCGACATCACCGATTATCTCAAGCCGGGCGACAACGAGCTGGTGGTGCAGGTCACCGACCCGACCTCCGATGGCGCGCAGCCGCGTGGCAAGCAGCAGCTCAATCCCAAGAGCATCTGGTACACGCCGGTCAGCGGCATCTGGCAGACCGTGTGGCTGGAGCCGGTGCCCAAGCTGCACATCGAGAACGTCAATGTCACCCCCGACATCGATGCCGGCATGTTGAACGTAGACGTGGCGCTCAACCGCAGCGCCAGCGATGCCGATGCGGTGCGGATCACCGCCAGGGCGGACGGCAAGGTGGTGTCCTCCAGGCTGGTCCGCGCCAACCGCCGCACCCAGTTGCCGGTGCCCAACGCAAGGCTGTGGTCGCCGGACAATCCCTACCTCTACGATCTGGACGTCGAGCTGGTGAAGGTCACTCCGCCATTCGATCAGGCCAATGCCTCGCAGCATCGTCCCAACGGCGAGCGCGATGACACGCTGCTGACCGAAGTCGAAGCGCAGGCCTATGCCAAGGCCCAGGTCGTCGGCAAGCCGGTCGATGCCGTGCGCAGCTACTTCGCCATGCGCAAGAGCTCGTTGGGCAGGGGCACGATCCCGGGCCAGCCGGTGCTGCTGCTCAACAACGCGCCGCTGTTCCAGAACGGCACGCTCGATCAGGGCTGGTGGCCGGATGGGCTACTGACGCCGCCATCGGAGGACGCGATCGCCTTCGAGCTGGATTTCCTCAAGAAGTCCGGCTTCAACATGCTGCGCAAGCACATCAAGGTCGAGCCGGCCCAGTACTACTACCTGGCCGACAAGATGGGCATCCTGATCTGGCAGGACATGCCCTCGGGCGAGGAAGAGGACAGCCTGGACCAGTTCGTGCGGCAGGCGTCCAACGACGAGGTGCTGTTCCCCACGCGGGTCAGCGACGAGTTCGAATACGAACTGCTGCGCATGATCAGCGACCTGCGCAACCATCCCTCCATCGTCACCTGGGTGGTGAACAACGAGGGTTGGGGCCAGTACGCTTCCACCCGCCTGGCCAAGGCGGTCAAGGCGCTGGATCCGAGCCGGGTGGTCAACAAGACCAGCGGCTGGCTCGATACCGGCGATGAGGGCTCGGACATCTTCGACATCCACACCTACGAGGACGTGCCGCACGTGCCCACGCGCCAGACCCACCGCGCGATCGTGATCGGCGAGTACGGCGGCATCGGCCTGCCGGTCGAGGGCCACCTATGGTTCCCGGCCAACCGCAACTGGGGCTACCAGACCGCCAAGGACCCGGGCGACTACCTGCAGCGCTACCAGCGCAAGTTCGACGAGGTTATCCGCCAGGCGCGCGAAGTCGGCCTGAGCGCCTCGGTGTACACGCAGACCACCGACGTGGAAGGCGAGATCAACGGCCTGCTCACCTACGACCGCGAGCAGAGCAAGATCCCGGCCGCGTCCTTCGCCAAAGTGCACGCGCCGCTGTTTCAGACCGAAGGCAATGCCGGCAAGTGACGCTGGGCCGGCTTACCGCAGGAACAGCGCCAGGCAGGCCGACAACGTGCCGATCGAGGCGGCCGTTGGAACCAGGGTGACCCTGGACGCCATCGCCGCGCGGCGGCCGTCGCGTTCGGCCAGCATGAACGGGCCGGTGGCCGCCTGCCGCCGGTGCCTGCGCACTGACGAATGCTGTCTCTGAAACCGTGGCCCCGCGAGGCTGGCGGCCCCATCTAGGACCTCTGGCAGGGGAGCGCGGCGGCCAGGACAGGTACGATCGCGCGTTCGCACGCGCCAGGATGGCCGTTCCGCTCCATCTTCAGTCTGGGGATCTCCATGCTCTTGAACACCCGCACGCCGCGCCTGATCGGCGCCCTGGTCCTGGCCACGTTGCCGGCCGGCGTCTGCGCGCAGACGCCCACGGTGACCGCCGCCGACTACGCCCGCGCCGATAAATTGATGTTTGCCCAGCCGCTGGTTGACCACGCCGTCACCCGGGTGACCTGGCTGGACGACACCCATTTCGTCTACACCGACCACGACGCCAGCGGCGACCACCTGCTGCAGACCGATACGGCCACCGGCAAGACCGCACCGCTGTTCGACGGCAAGGCGCTGGGCGCGGCGCTGGACAAGCTGCTGGACACCAAGAAGGACCCCATCAAGGTCGAGAAGATCTCTCCGCGCGGCCTGGCCCCGACCGCCGACGGCCGTTACCGCTTCGCCGTGCGCGGGACCGAGGTGGTCTGCGACGCCCGGGCCAACTGCGCCAAGGTCTACGCCAAGGCCGACCTCGAGCCCGGCGCGCTCTCACCCGACAAGAAGTCCGAAGCCTTCATCCGCAACTGGAACCTGTGGGTGCGCGACCTGGCCACCGGCGCCGAGACCCAGCTGACCACCGATGGCGTCAAGGATTATGGCTACGCCACCGACAACGCCGGCTGGAAGCACACCGACGCAGCCATCGTCGCCTGGTCGCCGGACTCGAACAAGATCGCCACCTTCCAGCAGGACCAGCGCAAGACCAGCGACATGTACCTGGTCAACACGCAGGTGGGTGCGCCCAAGCTGGAGGCGTGGAAGTACCCGCTGCCCGGCGACAAGGACGTGACCATGATCGAGCGGGTCATCATCGATGTGCCGGCCAGGCAGGTCACCCGCCTGAAGATGGAACCGGACCAGCACCGCTCCACCCAGTGCGACGACATCAGCTGTGGCCCCGATGGCGGCTGGGATGACGTGAAGTGGGCGCCGGACAGCAAGACCCTGGCCTTCGTGTCGACCTCGCGCTTCCATAAGGACGCCTGGTTCCGCATCGCCGATGCGGCCACCGGCACGGTGCGCACCGTGTTCTCCGAACACGTCAAGACCCAGTACGAAAGCGGCAACGGCACGACCAGCTGGGCCTACCTGCCGGACACCAACGAGGCGGTGTGGTTTTCCGAGCGCTCGGACTGGGGCCAGCTGTACCTGTACGACCTGACCACCGGCAAGCTCAAGCACGCCATCACCACTGGCGAAGGCAACGTCACCGAGCTGCTCAAGGTCGATCCGGCCACGCGCACGGTGTGGTTCCGCGGCGTCGGCCGCACCGCTGGCATCAACCCGTATTACCAGCAGTTCTGGAAGGCCAGCCTGGACGGTGGCGCGCCGACCCTGCTCACGCCCGAAGCCAGCGACCACACCGTGTCGCTGTCCCCGGACGGCAAGCTGTTCGTCGACGCGTATTCGACCACCACCGCGCCGCCGGTGACCGTGCTGCGCAGCGCTGCCGATGGCAAGGACGTCGCCAAGGTCGCCACCGCCGACATCAGCCGCCTCAAGGCCGCCGGCTGGGTGCCGCCGGAGCCGTTCACGGTCAAGGCGCGCGACGGCAGGACCGACCTGTACGGGGTGATGTTCAAGCCCACCAACTTCGATGCGTCGAAGAAGTACCCGATCATCAACTACATCTATCCGGGCCCGCAGACCGGCTCGGTGCGCGGCCGCAGCTTCCTGGCCGCGCACGGCGACAACCAGTCGCTGGCCGAACTGGGCTTCATCGTGGTAGCCATCGATGGCATGGGCACGCCGTGGCGTTCCAAGTCCTTCCATGACGCCTGGTATGGCGACATGGCCGACAACACGCTGCCCGACCAGGTGGCCGGCATGAAGGAGCTGGGCGCGCGCTATCCGTGGATCGACCTGGGCCGCGCTGGCATCTGGGGCCACTCCGGCGGCGGCAATGCCTCCACCGCGGCGATCCTGCGCTATCCGGATTTCTTCAAGGTGGCCTGGTCCGAGAGCGGCAACCACGACAACCGCGGCTACGAGGACGACTGGGCCGAGCGCTACCAGGGCGAGCTCATCGACAAGGACGGCAAGAGCAACTACGACACCCAGGCCAACCAGTCGCTGGCCTCCAACCTCAAGGGCCACCTGATGCTGGTCCATGGCACGATGGACGACAACGTGCCGCCGTACCTGACCCTGCTGGTGGCCGATGCGCTGATGAAGGCCAACAAGGACTTCGACCTGCTGATGGTCCCCAACGCGCGCCATGGCTACGGGTCGATGACCGCGTACGTGGCGCGCCGGCGCTGGGATTATTTCGTGCGGTATCTGGCCGGGGGTACGCCGCCGGCCCAGTACGAGTTGAAGATGCCGAAGGATTGATCCGCTGATCTTCGATGTGTGAAGAGCCGGGCCTGGGGATTGGGTCCGGCTTTTTTGTGGGGTTTTGAAGGCACGAGCTTTCGCGACGCTTCGCGTCACCAGTGACTTTTGTGCTTGGCAAAAGTAGCCGCTGAGGATCAAGAGCGGAGCAACAGCAACAGCCGAAGCAGCCGAGCAAGCTCGGCTCTACAAAAAAGGTTGATCGTGGGCTGTTTGTAGAGCGGAGCTTGCTCGGCTGCTTTGCCTTTGCGTACAGATCCCCTTGAGGCACGGCGAAGGGAGAGGGCCCGCGTAGCGGGCGCGCCGCAGGAGTGTGTTGACCAGCCATGGCCAGCCTTTCGGCTGTCGTGAGGCACTTCGGCTGTTGAGGAGCGCTTCATTGCGCAAGCAAAGAAAGTAGGTCGCGCCACGAAACGGCGTGGAAGCTGTTGCCTATGATCTGCTTGGATAAGCGCAGCAGAACGGCAGCCGAGCGATCGTCTCGCGCCAAGAGATGCCACGCGCGATACTGCGCACCCCATGCGCAAGATCCTCCACATCGACATGGACGCCTTCTACGCGTCGGTCGAACAGCGTGACGACCCCTCCCTGCGCGGCAAGCCGGTCGTGGTCGGCGGCAGTGCGCTGCGCGGGGTGGTCTGCGCGGCCAGCTACGAGGCGCGCAAGTACGGGGTGCGCTCGGCCATGCCCGGGGTGACCGCGCGGCGGCTGTGTCCGGACGCGATCTTCGTGCCGCCCGATTTCACCCGCTACCGCACCGTCTCGCGGCAGATCCGCGAGATCTTCCTGACCCACACCGACCTGGTCGAGCCGCTGTCGCTGGACGAGGCCTACCTGGACGTGACCGAGCCCAAGATCGCCTCGTCCAGCGCCACGGCCACCGCGCAGGCGATCCGCGCGCAGATCTTCGAGGCCACCCAGCTGACTGCCTCGGCCGGGATCGCGCCCAACAAGTTCCTGGCCAAGATCGCCTCGGACTGGAACAAGCCCGATGGCCAGTTCGTGATCAAGCCGGCGCAGGTGGAGGCCTTCCTGACCCCGCTGCCGGTCGGGCGCATCCCGGGCGTGGGCAAGGTGGCCGAAAAGAAACTGGCCGAACTGGGCGTGGCCACCGTCGGTGATCTGCGCGGCTTCACTTTGGAAGAGCTGCAGCTGCGCTTCGGCCGGTTCGGTGCGGCGCTGTACCGGCGCGCGCGCGGGATCGACGAGCGTCCGGTCGAACCGGACCAGCAGGTGCAGTCGATCTCGGCCGAAGATACTTTCGAGGTCGATGTGCCCCTGGCCGAACTGGACGAAGCGATCGCGCGCATGGCCGACAAGGCCTGGCGCGCCACCCGCAAGACCGAGCGCATTGGCCACACGGTGGTGCTCAAGCTCAAGACCGCCCAGTTCCGCATCCTCACCCGCAGCTACACGCCCGAGGCGCCTCCGGCCTCGCTGGCCGAGTTCACCGCCATCGCGCTGGCGTTGCGTGACCGCGTGGACCTGCCCGCCGGCACCCGCTATCGGCTGGTGGGCGTGGGCCTGGCCGGATTTCGCGAGCGCGAGGAAGTGGCCGTGCAGGGCGCACTGTTCGGCGAGGACACACCGGCTGCAAGCGATGACGATCCGGTCACGTGATTGTCTAACGCGCACCACGCGCACTAGCATCGGCGCCCATGTCGTTCCGTCCCGCCCGTGTCCGCCTGTTGTGGCTGCGCCTGCCCGCGCTGGCCCTGCTGCTGTTGGTGGTGCTGGCCAATCCCGTACTGGCCGCGGTGGGCGACCTGCACGAAGCCACGCGTGGTGCCGCCGCGCACCTGCACGACACCGATGAGCACGCGCTGGCCGACGATGGCGACGACCACGATGACGCTGGCGACCTGCTGCATGCGCTGATGCATGCGGCGCACTGCTGCGGTCATCTCAGCGCGATCCCGTCCAGCGTCGTCGTGCTGCAGGTGCTTGTGACCCACGCGGCGGTGAGCGTGGCCGACATGCCTGCGTTGTCTTCGCACCTCCCATCCCTGAGCCTGCGGCCGCCGATCGCGGCATGACCTGATTCGACCGGGGCCGTCCTTTCGCGGGCGCGCCGGTGATCTGCGTCATTCCCTTTCGGAGAATATCCATGTGGTTGCGACTGGCGGCATTGGCCGTCTTCGTGGCCGTGCCCTGCGCGCATGCGCAGGCACCGCCGCCTGCAGTGCCCTTGACCCTGGACGATGCCATCGAGCGCGTCGCCAGCACCCATCCCGATCTACGCCTGGTCGACGGCCAGCGCGCCGTGCTGCAGGCGCAGGCCGCCAGCGCGGCGCTGCGGCCGCCGTTGACCGTCGGCGTTGAGCTTGAAAATGTGCTCGGCGGCGGCCAGGCCCGCGCCTTCAACCAGGCAGAACTCACCGTCACCCTGGCCGGCGTCCTTGAACGCGGCGGCAAGCTCGATGCACGTCGCGTGCTGGCCCAGGCCAACATCGATGCCCTGGCGCCTCAGCGCGAGATCACGCGTCTGGACCTGCTGGCCGAGGTCGCGCGACGTTACCTGGACATCACTGCAGCCACCCAGCAACGCGCGATCGCACTGGATGACGTCGGCCAGCGCCAGCGCACGGTCTCGGCCGCACGCCAGCGGCTGCAGGCCGGCGCGTCGCCCGAATCGGTGCTGCTCACCGCGCAGGCCGCGCTGGCCCAGGCTGAGCTGGACCGCGATCGCGCCGAGGAAGAGGGGCGCGCCGCGCGGCGACATCTGGCGGCGCTGTGGGGCTCGCGTGATCCCGACTTCCAGATGGTCAGCGGCGATCCGATGGTGCTGCCTGCATTGGAAGACTTCGATGTGATGTCGGCCTGGCTGGCGCGAACGCCGGAGGTCGCCGAACTCGCTGGACAAACGCGCGTGCAGCAGGCACAGCTGCGCTTGGCGCAGACTCAGCATCGAGCGGATCTTGAATGGCGGATCGGCGTGCGTCAGCTGCGCGAACGCAACGACACCGCACTGGTCGGTGGCGTCAGCGTGCCGCTGGGCAGCGCCCGTCGCGCTGCGCCCGAACTGCAGGCCGCGCAGGCTCAGCTGGCGATGGGCAGTGTGCAGCGCGAGTCGCTGCAACTGCAGCTGTACTCCACACTGGCCCAGGCGCACGGGCGCTACGCCGCCGCACGGCTGGCGGTCATGCGCATGGCGCGCGACGTGCTGCCACCGCTGGCTAAAGCCGAATCCGCAGCCGAACGCGCCTGGCGCTCCGGCGCCATCAGCTACATGGAATGGGCGCAGCTGCAGGCCCAGCGCATCGAGGCCCGCCAGCGCCAGCTCGATGCGGCCCTGCAGGCGCAACTCGCCCTGATCGAACTGCAACGCCTCACCGGACAGGCGTCCGTCGCCGCCGGCCCACCACAGGATTCCATGCCATGAACCTTCAATGGATCGTCATCGCGCTGGCCGCGAGCTGGTTGCTGTCGGCCTGCAGCCAGTCGACCCAACCGTCGTCCAAAGCCCCACAGGCCGCGGCCGAAATGCATGACGGCACCCAAGCCCATGCAGACGAAGCCGAGCATGCCGGCCGCACCGTGATTCCACTGAAAATCGCCATCGACAGCGGGATCCGCGTTGCGCCCGCCGTCTCCGGCACGATCGCCGACGAAGACGAGGTCCAGGGCCTGCTGACGCCGGTCGATGGCCGCATCGCCCAGGCCGTGGCCCGCTTCCCCGGGCCGGTGCGGTACCTGCGCGCCAATGTTGGCGACCGCGTGCGCGCCGGCCAGCCGCTGGCCAGCATCGAGAGCAATCTCAGCCTGACCAACTACAGCGTCAGCGCGCCGATTTCCGGCGTGATCACTGCGCGCAATGCGCAGGTGGGCGGGGCCATGGGCGAAGGCGCGCCGCTGTTCGAGATCGCCGATCTGTCCACGCTGTGGGTGGACCTGCACATCTTCGGCCGCGACACCCAGCACATCACCGCTGGCGTGCCGGTCACCGTGACCCGGATGACCGACGGCGTCAGCGAGACCACCACGCTTGAACGCGTGCTGCCCGGCACCGCCACCGCCAGCCAGAGCGCCGTGGCCCGTGCCGTGCTGCATAACCGTGATGGCCTGTGGCGGCCGGGCGCGGCGGTCAAGGCGCGCATCGCCGTGGCCAACACACCGGCCGCGCTGGTGGTGCCGCTGGCCGCGCTGCAGATGATGGAAGGACGCGAGGTGGTGTTTATCCGCACCGGCGAAGACACCTATACCGCGCATGCGGTGGATCTTGGCGCGCGCGATGCGAGCCATGCGGAGGTCCTGTCCGGAATTTCGGCCGGCGATGCAGTGGTGGTGGCGCAGAGCTACGTGGTGAAGGCGGATATCAGCAAGGGGAGTGCGGAACATGAGCACTGACCCCTCTTGCGGTCCGGGAGGAGACTCCGATGCTTGAGCACATCATCCACACCAGCATCCGCCACCGCTGGCTGATGCTCGCCCTCACCGCGGTGCTGGTCGCCGTCGGCATCTCTAGCTTCCGCCAGCTGCCGATCGATGCCACGCCGGACATCACCAACGTCCAGGTGCAGGTGAACACCGAGGCGCCGGGCTATTCGCCGCAGGAGGCCGAACAGCGCGTGACCTTTCCCGTGGAGACGGTGATGGCTGGTCTGCCGGGCCTGGACAGCACGCGTTCGCTGTCGCGCTACGGGCTGTCTCAGGTGACCGTGGCGTTCAAGGACGGCACCGATCTGTACTTCGCGCGCCAGCAGGTGGCCGAACGCCTGCAGCAGGTGAAATCGCAGCTGCCGACCGACCTGGAACCGCAGCTCGGGCCGATCGCCACCGGGCTGGGCGAGATCTTTTCCTACAAGGTCGATGCCGCGCCCGGCGCGCGCAAGGACGATGGCACGCCGTATACCGCCACCGACCTGCGCACGCTGCAGGACTGGGTGATCCGCCCGCAACTGCGCAACGTGCCGGGCGTGACTGAGGTCAACACCATTGGCGGCTTTGAGCGACAGATCCACATCACGCCCGAGCCGGCGCAGCTGCGCGCGCTAGGTTTCACCCTGGAGGACGTGGTGCAGGCCGTGCGGACCAACAACCAAAATGTCGGTGCCGGCTATATCGAGCGCAACGGCCAGCAGTTTCTGGTGCGTGTACCCGGCCAGGTCAGCGGTGTCACCGATATCGGCAACATCGTGCTGGCGCGGCGCGAAGGCGTGCCGATCCACGTGCACGACGTGGCCCAGGTCGCCGAAGGGCGCGAGCTGCGCAGCGGCGCGGCCACGCAGAACGGCCACGAGGTGGTATTGGGCACGGTGGTGATGCTGGTCGGAGCAAACAGCCGCGCCGTCGCACAGGCCGCAGCGGCCAAGCTTGAAGAAGCGCAGCGCAGCCTGCCCAGCGGCGTGACTGCGACGTCCACCTACGATCGCACCGCGCTGGTCGATCGCACCATCGCCACCGTGGCCAGGAACCTGGCCGAAGGCGCGATGCTGGTGATCGTGGTGCTGTTTGTACTGCTGGGCAACGTGCGCGCGGCGCTGATTACCGCAGCGGTGATTCCCTTGGCGATGCTGGTCACGCTCACCGGCATGGCGCGCGGCGGCGTCTCGGCGAACCTGATGTCGCTAGGCGCGCTGGATTTCGGCCTGATCGTCGATGGCGCGGTGATCATCATCGAGAACGCCCTGCGCCGCTTCGGCCAGCGCCAGCGGCAGCTCGGCCGTGCGCTGAATCGGGAGGAACGCTTTAGCGAAACCGCCAGCGCCACTGCCGAAGTGATTCGGCCCAGCCTGTTTGGCCTGGGGATCATCACCGCGGTCTACCTGCCGATCTTCGCGCTCACCGGCGTGGAAGGCAAAATGTTTCATCCGATGGCGATCACGGTGGTGCTGGCGTTGAGCGGGGCGATGCTGCTGTCGCTCACGTTTGTGCCCGCGGCGATCGCGCTGTGCCTGGGCGGTCGCGTGCAGGCGCACGACAACCGGCTGATGATCTGGCTGGGCGTGCGCTATGCCGGCCTGCTCGAACGCAGTCTGCGCCACGGCCGCTGGGTGGCCGCGGCTGCCGTCGTATGGGTGCTGGCCTGCGGTGTACTGGCCACGCGCCTGGGCAGCGAGTTCGTGCCGCAGCTGGACGAGGGCGACGTGGCGATGCACGCGATGCGCATTCCCGGCACCAGCCTGAGCCAGTCGGTGGAGATGCAGCAGCGCGTGGAGGCGCGGCTGATGCAGTTCCCGGAGGTGGCGCGCGTATTCTCAAAGATCGGGACGCCGGAAGTGGCGTCGGACCCGATGCCGCCGTCGGTGGCCGACACCTTCATCATGGTCAAGCCGCGCGCCGACTGGCCCGATCCACGCAAGGCCAAGACCAAGCTGGTGGCCGAATTCGAAACCGCGGTGTCGCAATTGCCCGGCAACAACTACGAGTTCACCCAGCCGATCCAGATGCGCATGAACGAGCTGATCTCCGGCGTGCGTGCCGACGTGGCGATCCTGGTGTTCGGTGATGACCTGGACACGCTGCGCCAGCTTGGCGCGCGCATCGAGGCCGTGGCGCGCGAGGTGCCCGGCGCGGCGGATGTGCGCGTCGGCGAAACAAGTGGCCTGCCGCTGCTGTCGGTGCTGCCGGACCGCACGGCGCTTGCCGGTTACGGGCTCAACCCCGGGCAGGTACAGGCCACCGTGTCCACGGCGATTGGCGGCGAAGTCGCAGGACAGTTGTTCGAAGGCGACCGCCGTTTCGACATCGTCGTGCGCCTGCCTGAAAGCCTGCGTGCCGATCCCGCCGCGCTGGCCGGCCTGCCGGTATCGCTGCCACGTGCAGGTGATGCCGACACCGATGTCGACGAGGCCAGTCGCGTCGGCGGCTGGAACGCGCGACGTTGGGGCGGCACCGAGCCACGCACCGTGCCATTGCGCGAACTGGCCAGGATCGAGGTGAGCGAAGGCCCGAGCCAGATCGATCGCGAGGACGGCAAGCGCCGCATCGTGGTCACCGCCAACGTGCGCGATCGCGACCTGGGCAGCTTTGTGACCACGCTGCAACAGGCGGTCGGCGCGCAGGTGCAGATGCCACCGGGCTACTGGATCCGCTATGGCGGCAGCTTCGAACAGTTGATCTCGGCCGGCCAGCGTCTGGCAGTGGTGGTGCCGCTGACCCTGGTGCTGATCTTCGCGCTGTTGTTCTGGGCCTTCGGGTCGCTGCGTGATGCACTGGTGGTGTTCAGCGGCGTACCGCTAGCGCTGACCGGCGGCGTGCTGGCCTTGGCGCTGCGCGGGATTCCGCTGTCGATTTCGGCGGGTGTGGGCTTCATCGCGTTGTCGGGCGTGGCAGTGCTCAACGGACTGGTGATGATCAGCTTCGTGCGCAGCCTGCGCGAGGATGGCGTGCCACTGGCACAGGCCGTGCGCGCAGGCGCGCTCGGCCGCTTGCGTCCGGTGCTGATGACCGCGCTGGTGGCGTCGCTGGGCTTCGTGCCCATGGCGTTCAATGTCGGTGCCGGTTCGGAAGTGCAGCGTCCGCTGGCGACGGTGGTGATCGGCGGCATCGTCTCGTCCACGCTGCTGACCCTGCTGGTGCTGCCGGTGCTGTATCGCTGGATGCAGCGTCGCAGCGCGGATTGAAGCGGCACCAGGCATGGGGAAGCGGGCGGTCGAATGCCGCCCCTGTTGTTCCGGATCATGCCGTGGTCCCCGCTGGTGATCTTCGACCTGGATGGCACCCTGGTGGACAGCGCCCCGGACATCGTGCAAGCCGTCATCCTCATGCTTCCGACTGGAAGCTGACCAACTCTGGCCTGGCCCAGATCACGGCCGGATCGGCGAAGGCGCGCGCCAGCTGATCACCTATGCGACGCGTGCGCCGCACGGATGGAGCATCAGGCTGGCGGTGTGCACCAACAAGCTGGGGCAGTCTGTGTGGCCGCCGCTTCAGTTGCGTGGCTTGCTGCACTACTTCGATGGCATCGTCGATGGCGATACGCTGCCCCAGTCGGGATCGCGCCCAACATTCGTGGCCAGGATCGCCTCAACTTGAATCGGCGTCGGCAATGCAAGAAGGTGACGCCGTGGCCAGCTCGCCTCAGGGCGGTCCGGAGACCTTCGCCGCATCGTAGGGCCGATAGTTTTCCCACTGCCAGGGCAGGCCGGTCGGCCCCATCAGGCGGTCCACCAGTTCCTTGAAGATCCCGGTCGCGCGGATGCTGTTGGACATCAGCAGGATGCAGGCCTGCCTGGGCTGTACACACAGCGCGTAATTGGCGGTCACCTCGTTCTGGCCCTCCTTGAAGAAGGCGTGGCCGTAGGGCGTCTCGAACACGCCCCAGCCCAGACCGTATCCCAGTTTGATGGATCGGTAGGCGTCGGTGCGCTCGGAGGAGAACGTCGGGAACTGGGTGACGCTGTCGATGGGAATCTGCAGCCGGGTCATCTCGTCCAGGGCACGCGCGCTGAGGCCCTCGCCTCGCACCACGGCAGCCAGGAACTTAGACCAGTCCTGCGCGGTGGTGTCCAGGGAGCCGGCCGCCTTGACCGTGGAGCGGTCATCGTGCGGCGTCAGCGCGCCCGTCTCGTCGTAGCCCTGGGTGAGGTTGCCTGCGAAGTCGTCGCGCCAGGTCATGCTGCTGCGGGTCATCCCGAAGCGGTCGAAGATGCGCCGCTGCATGTCCTGGCCCACATCCACACCCAGTTTCTGCTCGATGACCAGCTGCAGCAGGTTGATGCCTTCACCGGAATAGGCGAACCGGCTGCCGGGTTCCAGGCGGATGTGCAGCTTCTGGTCGGGCTCGAAGTAGCGGATGTTCGGCAGCCCGGCGGCATGGCTCAGCAGCATGCGCGGAGTGAACTTGCGCCAGCGTTCGTCTCCGGCCAGATCGGCATACCGCTCGTAGATGGGCAGCGGCCTGGGCAGGTCCTGCGCGATCGGCCGGTCCAGGTCGATTCTGCCTTCGTCGACCAGTTGCATGACGTAGTAGGCGAAAGTGGCCTTGGTCAGCGAGGCGCCGTACATGACGGTGTCGTCCTGCAGCGGCAGCCCGCGTTCCACGTCGCGCTGTCCGTAGCTGTGCAGGTAGGCCACGTTGCCATCGCGGATCAGGGCCACGGCCAGTCCGGTGACCCGGTTGGCCTTCATCAGCCGCGCCACCTGTGCGTCGATCTGCTCAGGCGTGAGCGGCTTGCCATCCAGCGTGAAGAAAGATGCCGGGGCCGCCAGCGCCGCGGATGCGGGGACCAGAGAAGCTGCGATCAGCAGGGCTCTTATCAGCACGGCGCTCCCCTTGTCATGGATGGCACCGGCATTGAGCCAGCGGCCGCATGCGCCGCACAGGGCCGAAAGTCAGGGGGGTCGAACGGCGGTCGCCCCCCAGACGCGACCAGTGCAGCACTCCGGCCGCTTCGGGCGTCATGGTCCGCATCAGCTAGGTCACACGGCCGGCGCTTACCTGGGCGACGGTAGAATCACGGTCCCTCACGCCGGAGCACGCCGTTGTCCTTTCCCCATCCGCTGGTGATCTTCGACCTGGATGGCACCCTGGTCGACAGCGCACCGGACATCGCCCAGGCCGTCAACCGTACGCTGACCGACTGGAAGCTACCCAACTACGACCTGGTCCAGATCACCAACTGGATCGGCGAAGGCTCGCGCCAGCTGATTACCTATGCGATGCGCGCGGCCGGCAGCGACGTGGACATCGATCAGGTCATGCCCGGCTTCCTCAAGCACTACGGCGATACCGCGCTGGATGGGCAGGCCTATCCCGGCGTGGAAGGCACGCTGGCGGCGCTGCACGCGCAGGGCGTCAAGCTGGCGGTGTGCACCAACAAGCCCGAGCAGTTCGTGGGTCCGCTGCTGGAGGTGCGCGGCCTGCTGCACTACTTCGACGGCATCGTCGGCGGCGACACGCTGCCCGAGCGCAAGCCCAGCGGCGTGCCGCTGCTGCATCTATGCACGCAATTCGGCGTGGACGCGAAGGACTGCCTGATGGTCGGCGATTCGGAAAGCGATGCGCTGGCCGCGCACAACGCGGGCATGCCGCTGGTGCTGGTGCGTTATGGCTATCCCAAATCGCTGGACCTGGATACCGCCGGTGCCAAGGCCGTCATCCAGTCGCTGCCGGAATTGCTGGATGTGGCCTGACCGCGACCTTGCAGTGTCCTGCACATGACGTTGTAGACATCCGCTTGACTGGCTCCCGCTGGGTTGTCTAATCAAGGCCGCAACCGCACGTCAGGATTTCACAATGACTCCATCCCGCATCCCGCCGCAGGTCACGCCGTTCTTCGACCGCACGACCGGCACCATCACCTATCTGGTCCGCGATCCGGACAGCGGCGCCGCGATGATCATCGATCCGCTGCTGGACTACGAGCCTGCATCGGCGCGCACGTCCACCGCGTCGGCCGACGCCGTGCTGGAGCAGGTGCGCGCGCAGCAGCTGGACGTGCAGTGGATCCTGGAGACCCACGCCCACGCCGATCACCTGAGCGCGGCGGGTTACCTGCACGACGTGCTGGGCACGCCGGTGGCGATCGGCCGCGGCATCGTCCAGGTTCAGCAGCACTTCAAGTCCGTGTTCGGCTGGGGCGATGAGTTTGTTGCCGATGGGCGCCAGTTCGATCGCCTGTTCGACGATGGCGAGCGCTTTGCCGTCGGTGCATTGCAGGTCGAAGTGATCGCCACGCCTGGGCACACCGACGATGGCATGAGCTATCTGATCGGCGATGCGGCGTTCATCGGCGATACCTTGTTCGCGCCTTCGGCCGGCACCGCGCGCACCGATTTTCCCGGCGGCGATGCGGTACGCATGTACGCATCAATCCGGCGCCTGCTGTCGCTGCCCGGCGACACGCGCCTGTTCCTGTGCCACGACTACCCGGGCGAAGGGCAAGAAGTGACCGCACGCACGACCGTGGCCGAACAGGCCGCGCACAACGTACACGTCGGCGGCAATGCTGCGGAAGGGGACTTCGTTGCACAGCGCAGGCAGCGCGATGCCACCTTGCCGGTGCCGCGGCTGATCCTGCCGGCCCTGCAGGTCAACCTGCGCGCGGGACGCCTGCCGCCCGCAGAAGCCGATGGCGTGTCGTACCTGCGCATTCCGTTGAATCGACTCGGTGCTGTTTAGTCAGGCCTGCACGCGATGTCTTTTGATCGTCATGACCAGCCATTCGGCTGTTGTAAGGCGCTTCGGATGTTGAAAGCCCCCGCGAAAGCGGGAAGCCAGTGACGTTGCTTGCATGACGATCAAGTCGCTGGGTCCCCGCGTTCGCGGGGATGACGGCGATCATGGATTTGTTTCGTTGTAGTCACGTTGCCGCAAGCGCAGTTCTGAGGTCACCCGCCAGCACCTCTCCGCTCAATGAAAAAGCCGGCATCGCTGCCGGCTTTTCCTCTTCTACGCAGTGTAAACGAATGCTTACTGCTGCCTGGCCTGCCAGCGCACGCTGACGGTGTATTCGCGTCCCGGCTGGTTGTACCACTGCACGGTTTCGTAGTCCTTGTCGAACACGTTGGCGGCCTTGGCCTGCAGGGTCCAGTCGCTGGACAGGGCGTATTCCAGACGCACGTCCATCGTGCCGTAGCCGGCCAGGCGCGCGGTGTTGGCCGCGTCGTCGAAGCGATGGCCGTAGCCGTTGCCGGTGAGCCCCAGGCGGAAATCGCCGATGGCGTAATCCAGGTCCAGGCGGGCGGTGTCGCGCGAGCGACGGGCCAGCCAGTTGTCGTGATTGACGCTGTCGTCGGTGTCGTTGCGCGGATCGGTGTGGCTGATCTGCGCGTTGATGTCCAGGCCATACAGCGTGACGAAACCAGTCAGCTCCGCGCCGCGGATCCTGGCCTTGTCGACGTTGACCAGGTTGAAGGCGGTGTCGTAGCCGATCAGGTCTTTGATGCGGGTTTCATACGCATTGAAGGTCCAGTTCCAGCCCTGCCCGTACTGGGCAAGTCCCAGGTTGAGCGACTTGCTCTTCTCCGGCTTCAGTTCCGGATTGCCGAAGCCGCCCGGGTAGTACAGGTCGTTGAAGGTCGGTGCCTTGAAGCCGGTGCCGGCGCTGGCGGTGAACTTGAAGCCGTTGCCGAAACCGAAGCCATACCCCAGGCTGCCGGTGGTGTGCGAGCCGAATTGCTCGTTGTCGTCGTTGCGCACCGAAGCCTGCAGCGAATGCGCGCCGAAGCTGCCCTGATACTGGGCAAACACCCCGGTGTTGTCGCGGCTGTCCACGTCGAAGGGCGTGTTGCTGGTGACTTCGTCGTTCTGCCAGTCGCCGCCGAGAGTGACGATCTGGCCCGGCGCGAAGGTGTAATCGGCCTGGGCCGAGGCGGTGTCGCGACGGGTGTCGAAGGTGCTGACGTAGCTGCGCGTGCCGGCATCTGCATCGACGTAATCGTTGTCGGACTGGTCCTCGGCGCGGCCGGCCTGCACGGTCAGGGTGAAGGCATCGGACGGCGTCCAGCGCAGCGTGCCGCCGGAGACGCGCTGCAGGTTGTCGGCTTCGTTGCCGCCAAAGGCGCTGCCGTCGTATTCGTTGCGGCTGTCGGCATTGAGGAAGTTGCCTTCCAGGCTCAGCGTGTCGGTGACGTTGATGCCGCCGCGCACGCCTATGGAGGTGTTGCGGTAGCCATCGCGGTCGGGTTCGTCGACATAGCAGCCGGCGCCAAACGGAGCGTCGGCGTTGCCGGCCGTGCCGCGGCAGGCGTTGATGCCGTCGGTTTCCTGGTAACCGGCGTTGGCCGACAGCCAGCCGCGCTGGCCGCGGTAGCTGAAGCCGGCGCTGTGGTTGCGCAGGTCGTGGCTGCCGAAGCCGGCCTGGGCATAGGTGGTCAGGCCCCTGCCGCCGGCGCGGGTGAAGATCTGGATGACGCCACCGATGGCTTCGGAGCCGTACAGGCTCGAGCGCGGACCGCGCACGATCTCGATCCGTTCGATCTGCGCCACCGGCAGGTCCTGGAAGGCGGTCAGGCCGGCGCTGGCCGAGCCGATGCGCACGCCATCGAGCAGCACCAGGACCTGGTCGGACTCGGTGCCGCGGATATTGAGGGTGGTGTTCTTGCCCAGGCCGCCCTGGTTGCTGATGCCGATGCCGGCGCGGCCGGCCAGCAGGTCGGTCAGCGAGGTCGCCTGGCTGCGGTCGATCTCTTCGCGCGAGATGACCTGCACCGGCACCAGGCTGTCCTGGATGGCGACTTCGGTGCGGGTGGCGGTGACCGAGACCTGGTCCAGGTCGGTGGCGTCCTCGCCGGTCTGTGCGGCGGCGATGGCGGGAAGGCCCAGCGCGATGGCCAGGGAAAGCAGGGTGTACTTCATTGCAGAACTCCGTCGCGCGCCCCGCGCGCATGGAAAGCGGGAGAAATCGCGAACGAAGGAATGCAGGCGGACTGCGCACGCGGATAGGCGGCGCGGCACGCGCGACGCCCTCCGCATCGCAACCGGTGATGGATCAGGGATGATCCGTGCTCCAGGCCGGTCTCCGGGCTTGCGAGTTGGAAGTGGCGATACTTCCGCCGCCGCGCCTTCCCGTGCGTGTTGCGCACAGTGGCCGATGCGTTGGCATGACTCGCTTACCGTTGCGGGGGCAGCGCCGGAATCGTCCCTTCCGTAGGGCTCACCGGCTTCCCGTTTCAACCCGTGGCGCAGGACATGCGCATTGGGTCACCTGAAAGCGGCGCAGAGTGTACGCGATCACGCGCTGGGCCGTGACGCTGCGTGTGGGAGCTGTAGAGCGGAGCTTGCTCCGCTGGGGCCTTTCTCACGAACCGAACCAAGAGCAGCGGAGCAAGCTCCGCTCTACAAGGAGGCGCGACGTGATTTGAGGAGACAGTTGCTCCCACAAGCGCTCGGACTTTCAGTCGTCGTCGCGGCCGGGACTGTCGAGGAAATCGAACGACGGCGCCTGTCCGCCTTCATCGCTGCCGTGGTTGGTGGTGGTCACCGGCGCGGCGGCCGGACGGCCACGCGGCGGCGGCAGGGCGGCCGAAGCGGCTTCGACCTCGGCCACCATCTCCTGGCGACGGGCCTCGGTAACCTCCTGCCAATGACAGCCCTGCAACGCGCCTTCCAGCGCGTAAAGCAGGTTGAGGCTGGGACGGAAGCCGGCCCGCTTGACCCGCATGAAGGCATCGACCGAGCCGGCGGCGCGCAGGTCTTCCTCGGTGCGCAGGCCAACCTGGCGCAGCCACGCAGCGGACTTGGGGCCGATGTTGCGCAGCTGCGTGGTGGTCATGACAGGGCCTCGACCCAAGCTGCGGCGATGGCTTCGATCCCGCGCTGGTCGTCTTCGTCGAAGCGTCCCACCGACGGGCTGTCGATATCCAGCACGCCGATCAGCGCGCCGTCCTTGACCAGCGGCACCACCAGTTCCGAGCGCGAGGCCGCATCGCAGGCGATGTGCCCGGGAAACGCCTCGACGTCATGCACGCGCTGGGTCTGACGGGTGCTGGCGGCGGCGCCACAGACGCCCTTGTCCAGCTTGATCCGCACGCAGGCCGGCAGGCCCTGGAATGGGCCGACGACCAGTTCGGTGCCATCAAAGAAATAGAAGCCGGTCCAGTTGAAATCGGGCAGGGCGTGGTACAGCAGCGCCGAGAGATTGGCGGCATTGGCGATGCGATCGGCTTCGCCGTACATCAGGCCGCGCGCCTGCTCCAGCAGCTGGGCGTACTGCTCGGACTTGGTTCCGGAAAGGGTCTGGCTGGCAAATGACATGGGCGCGATTCTACGCTGCCCATCGCCGTGATCGGACGATGTCTTCCAGCCTGCAACTGTGGCGTGGGCAAGCGTCAGTCCAATCCCGGCTCGCGTTGCGCCGTACGGCCTGAGGGCCGCATCCATGGGTGGAGCGCACCGCAGGGGCGCGAAAGGCTTTGCCGGGGAAATACCGCCTTCGCGCCTCTGCGGTGCGCTCCGACGTATGGACCCGCCCATACAGTGGGTTCGTCGCATGACGGGATGCTTGCGTGTCGCCGCGCAATCCGCAAAGAGCCAAAAAAAAGCCCGACAGGGGGAGGGACCTGTCGGGCTTGGATTTGTGCGGGGGGAGGGACCCACACAAATTGGGGTGCGTGGCGCGATGCGCCGGCGCGGTCGCTGTCATCCAGCCGCATGGTGCTTGCGGAGTGATGTTGCGACGCAGCATACCTGCGCTTTTGGTGCATTGCAACGTAGGTCGAACATGGCCGACGAACGGTCGTCGACGATCTCGCAAGCCGGAACGAAAAAGGCGCCTTGCGCCGCCTTTCACGGTGCTTTGCCTCAGTTGGCGGCCGGGCCCCGGTAGCGGCTGCCGGCGGTACAGGTTTCGTGCACCACCACCTGGCTTAGCAGCGGCAGCGCCGGCTTGAGATGGTCCCAGATCCACTCGGCAATGCGCTCGCTGGTCGGGTTGTCCAACCCTTCCACCTCGTTGAGGTAGTGGTGGTCCAGGCGTTCGAAGATCGGCCTGAAGGCCGTCTTGACGTCGGCGAAGTCCATCACCCAGCCGCTGTGCGGATCCAGCGGGCCGGACAGGTGGATCTCGATGCGGAACGAATGTCCGTGCAGGCGGGCGCACTTGTGCCCCTCGGGCACATTGGGCAGCCGGTGTGCGGCTTCGATGCTGAAGACCTTGAAGATATCCATGGCTCAATTCTCGGCGGCCGGCGCAGGGCGTGCAAACACCCTGCGCCGGTGGGCCTGCACCCTAGTCGGCGCGACGCGGCTGGCTGGAACGCTGGCCACCGGCACCGCCGCCGCCTGCGCGACGGCCATTGCCGCTGCCGCCCGGACGCGGGGCGCCGTGCTGCTTGGGGCCGGCATGGGCGCGGCGCGGGGCCTCGCCGTGCGGACGGCGGTCGTGGCGACGCGGCGGACGCTCGCCGCCCGGCAGGTCGGCCCGGCCCGGCGCGCTGTTGCCCCAGCGGATCGGGGTCTGCGGCACGAAGCCCGGCACGTCCTTGATCTCCAGGTCGCGGTTGAGCAGGCGCACGATGGCGCGCAGCAGCTTGGCGTCTTCCTGCGAGACCAGCGACACGGCCTGACCGGTGGAGCCGTTGCGGCCGGTGCGGCCGATGCGGTGCACGTAGTCCTCGGCCACCATCGGCAGGTCGAAGTTGATGACCTTCGGCAGCTGGTCGATGTCGATGCCGCGCGCGGCGATGTCGGTGGCCACCAGCACGGTCACCTTGCCGGCCTTGAAGTCGCGCAGCGCACGCAGGCGCTGGGACTGGCTCTTGTTGCCGTGGATCGCGGCGGTCTGGATGCCGGCCTTCTCCAGGAACAGGGCCAGCTTGTCGCTGCCGTGCTTGGTCTTGGCGAACACCAGGGTCTGCTCGCGGGAGTCCTCGGCCAGCAGGTGCAGCAGCAGCTCGCGCTTGCGGCCGGCGTCGACCGGATGCACGCGGTGGGTGATGCTCTCGGCCACGGTGTTCTTCGGCGTGACCTGGATTTCCAGCGGCTCGTGCATGAACTCGCGCGCCAGCGACTTGATGTTGTCGTCGAAGGTGGCCGAGAACAGCAGGGTTTGGCGGTTCTGCTTGGGCAGCTTGGCCAGGATCCGCTTGATCGACGGCAAGAAGCCCATGTCCAGCATGCGGTCGGCCTCGTCCAGGACCAGGATCTCGATGCCCGACAGGTCCACACTGCGACGCTCCAGGTGATCGATCAGGCGGCCCGGGCAGGCAATCACCAGGTCCACGCCACGGCGCAGGGTGTCCAGCTGCGGACCCATGCCCACGCCGCCGTAGATGGTGGCTGACGGGATGCGCAGGTACTTGCTGTAGTCGCGCAGGCTGTCATGAACCTGGGTGGCCAGCTCGCGGGTCGGGGTCAGGACCAGCGCGCGCGGACGGCGCGGGCCACGGCCCACCTCCTGCGGGTTGGTGCCCAGGTGCTGCAGCAGCGGCAGGCCGAACGCGGCGGTCTTGCCGGTGCCGGTCTGCGCGCCGGCCATCAGGTCGCGGCCGTCCAGGGCCAGCGGGATCGCCTGCTCCTGGATCGGGGTGGGGGTTTCATAGCCCTGCTCGGCCAGCGCACGCAGCAGGAACGGGGCAAGCCCCAGGTGTTCAAAAGACATTGAAAAGCTCCGGATGCACGCCCGGCCCGTACGGGAAAACGCCACAAGCGCGGCGCGTATCAGCGCCACGTGCCACGAAGCCGTTGGAAGAGCGTGTGTTGCCCGAAGCGTTCCCTAACCGCGCTGCGAGTAACCTGTTGGGCGGTACTGCCGACAGTGGCAGGGCCGTCTTTGCGAAGCGAGAAGGCGTCGGAGGATGGGTGGGCGAAGCGGGCCGGTGGCCCATTCAACGCCGGATGTCCCTTCAGGGGAAACACGACTGCCGCTAAAGCGAAGCGTGCGCATGGTAACCGATCACAGGACCAGCGTGCGGGCCGGGCGACGGACGGTTCACCTGCCGGTGCGGCGTATCATGACCGCGCCGAACCCAAGGGAGGCATCGCACACCGATGAGCAGCCTGCGTATCCATCGCAACGTCCCGACCGCGCACGAAGCCACCACGTCGTCCACTGCGGCGGCCGAAGGCCACGGTTGCCGGGTCTGCCTGGTGCGTCATCTGGCCGTGTGCACTGCGCTGCCGGCCGAACAGGCCGGTGCCCTGGAGCAGCTCACCGGCGACCTGCAGCTGCGCGCCGGCGAACTGCTGGCCCGCGAAGGCGATCCGCGGCGCTACGTGTTCACCGTGCAGACCGGCGCTCTGCGCCGCACCCGCACCCTGGCCGACGGTCGCCGGCTGGTGGCCGGTTTCCTGATGCCGGGCGATTACATCGGCTTCAGCGGGTCGACCCATTACCGGCACACCTTCGAGGCGATCACCGACAGCCGCCTGTGCGCGGTCTCGCACCAGGGCATGCGCACGTTGTGCGAGACCTACCACGGGCTGGAGCACGAGTTGATGCAGCGCGCCTGTATCGAGCTGGACACCACCCGCGACAAGCTGATGGCGCTGGCCCGGATGACCCCGCCCGAGCGCCTGGCCGGCTTCCTGCAGGACATGGCCCAGCGCCGCGCGCGCCAGGGCCTGGACGATGCGGTGATCGCGCTGCCCATGACCCGCACCGACATCGCCGACTACCTGGGCTTGACCATCGAAACGGTGAGCCGTTGCTTCACCAAGCTGCGCGGCGAAGGCCTGATCGCCACCCCCGACCCGCACACCGTGCAATTGCTGGATCGCCACAGGCTGGATCTGCTGGCGGCCGCGGGCGGCTGAGGCGGCCGGCCTGCGGACTGATGCCGTAGGTGACGAACAAAGCAGGCCGGCGACCAGGGCGGTGATGCAGGGCGAGCCGTTCGGCCGGTGGCCACTGCTTCCTGCACGGCGCGCAGGCGAAATGGGTGCGACCGGTCTGCCGCGCGCCCGTCCATGCGGTCGCGCCTGCTGTTGGGAACGGCCCGGTCAGCGGCTGATTGCCGGGTGCAGGCGCCCCTGGGCCAGATGCCAGGTGGTATCCGCCCAGCTGGTCGGGAGCGTGTCGTGGCTGATCACGATGATGGTGCGGCCGGCCGTGGCGGTGGCCAGGTCGGACAGCAGCGCCTGGGCGGTATCCACGTCCAGGCCTTCGGTGGGTTCGTCCAAGACCAGCAGCGGCGCATCGCGCAACAGGGCGCGGGCCAGCGCGATCCGGCGGGCCTGGCCTGCGGAGAGCGTGCGGCCGTGTTCGCCGATCCAGGCGTCGAGCTGGCCCGGCAGGCCACGCACCAGCGCATCCAGCCGCACCTGCGCCAGCACTTGCCACAGGCGGGTGTCGTCGGCGTCGGGCGCGCCGAGCTGCAGGTTGTCGCGCACCCGTCCGGCGAACACAGGCGCCTCCTGCGGCAACCAGGCGATCTGCTGGTGCCAGTCAGCCAGTCTGAGTTGGCGCAGGTCGACGCCGCCGTAGCGCACGGTTCCCGCATCGGGATCGCACAGGCGCAGCAGCAGGGCCAGCAGTGAACTCTTGCCGGCGCCGCTGTCGCCGGTGATGACGATGCGTTGCCCGGGGACGATTTTCAGGGCGACATCTTCAAGCACGCATTGGCGCGCGCCCGGCCAGCGGAAGCCGACATGGTCCAGCTCCAGCACGGCGTGGGCGGGCGCGGCCACCGGCGTGCCCGGGTCCTGGACCAGCGGCGCGGCATCGACCGTGGCGCGCAGGCGTTGCCAGGCGCTGCGGGCGGCCTGCAGTTCGCGCCAGGCCAGCGATGCGCCGGCGCAGGCTTCCAGCGTGGCCACGGTCATGAAGAACAGGCCGGCCGCCGCCGGTGCGGACAGCGCGCCGGTCGATGCCGCGCCCAGCAGCAGCGCCAGGACCAGCGCCAGGGTGATGGCCGTGACGGCGCCGTGCGCCAGCGTGCCGATCGCCAGGCGGCGCTTGCGCTGGCGCTCGCAACCAGCCAGCAGCTGGCTGGCGGCCTCGATGCGCGCCGACCAGGTGTGGCCGGCGTGCAGCGCGGCCAGATCGGTGGCGCCCTGGACGGCGTCGAGCACATCGGCGCGCAACGTGGCGCGGGCCTGCTCGCGCAGGTGCTCCTGGGCCTGGGCACCGCGCGTGGTCAGCCAGGGCAGCACGCCGCCCATCAGGACGCAGGCGACCAGCAGCACCAGTCCGGCCAGCGGCAGCGCAAAGCCGGCCGCCGCGCAGGCGACCAGCACCAGCAGGCCCAGCGCCAGCAGCGGCCCGAACGCACGCACCAAGCCGCCTTCGACCCGTTCGATATCGGCCACCAGCTGCGAGAGCAGATGTCCGGTGCGCAGCCGGCCCAAGCCCAGTGGTGCCAGTGGAAGCGCACGACGGAAGAAATCCAGGCGCAGGTCGCGGCCGATGCGCAGGGTCACGTCGTGGCCGATCAGCTTTTCGCCATAGCGCGACAGGATGCGGATGAAGGTCAGTCCGCGGATGCCGGCGGACGGCCCGAACAGGTTGAAACCCAACGCGCCCACCCCGGCCAGGGCTGCGGCGGTGAGGAAATGGCCGGCCAGGCCCAGCAATGCCGTCCCGGCCAGCAGGGTCACGCTGAGCAGCAGCAAGGTCAGCGCGATGCCGCGGCGATGCAGGGCGAGCAGGCTCATGCCGCCCTCCGCAGCGACTGCTGCTGTCCGCCGGGCAGCCACAGCACCTGGCCGATCCGCCGCATCACCGCCTCGCTGTGGGTGGCGACCACCAGCGTGCGGTCACGGGCGAAGTGCAGCAGCGCATCGAGCAGGCGCGCTTCGGTTTCGGCATCCAGAAATGCGGTGGGTTCGTCCAGCAGCAACAGCTGCGGGTCCTGCAGCAGCACGCGGGCCAGTGCCACGCGCCGGGCCTGGCCGCCGGACAGGCCGAAGCCGCCTTCGCCGATGCGCGTGTTCAGTCCCTGCGGAAGCTGTTCTGCGAAGGCCATCACCTGCGCGGCCCTGGCGGCGGCGTGCAGGTCGGCATCGCTGGCGTGCGGCGCGGCGATGCGCAGGTTGTCGGCGATGGAGCCGCAGAACAGGTGCGGGCGCTGCGCGGCGTAGCCGATGCGCAGGCCTTGGCCATGGCGCAGGACGCCGTGTTCCGGTGGCAGCCAGCCGGCCAGGGCTTCCAGCAGCGTGCTCTTGCCGCAGCCGCTGCGCCCGGCCAATGCAATGTGCTGGGCGGTGTGGAGATCGAACGACAGGGCTTCCAGCACTGGCAGGTGCGCGCCGGCGTGGCGCAGGGTCAACGCGCGTGCCTGCATGCAGAGGCCGGCCGGAAGCGCGACCGGGGCGGAGGGAGTGACGGCCGGGCGATCCGCCGCGCCCGGGCCGTCGTCCTGCAGGCCGGCATCGATCTGACTGATCGCGGCCAGCGCATTGGCGCGGTCATGGTAGTGCGCGGCCAGCCGACGCAGTGGCGCGTAGATCTCCGGCGCCAGCAACAGGCAGAACAGGCCGCTGGCCAGATCCAGCGGCGCGCTGCGCAGGTCCAGCAGGCCCAGGTAGGTCAGGCCCAGGTACAGGGCCACCATCGCCACGCCCATCGAGGCGAAGAACTCCAGCACCGCCGAGGACAGGAAGGCGATGCGCAGCACCTTCAGGCTGCCTTCGCGCACGCCATCGGCGGCGGCGCGGACGCCAGCCAGCTCGCTCTGGGCGCGGCCATACAGGCGGATCAGGCCCAGGCCACGCAGGCGGTCGGCGAAATGCGCGCCCATCCGGGTCAACGCATCCAGCTGGCGCTCGCTGGCGGCCCGCGCGCCCCAGCCCACCAGCGCCATGAACAGCGGAATCAAGGGCAAGGTCAGCAGCAGGATGCCGCCGACGATCCGGTCCACGCAGAACACCGCTATCAGCAGGGCCAGCGGCACCCAGGTGATTTCCATTCGCGCCAGCAGGAAGCCGCCGACGTAGCCATCCAGCGCATCGACGTGAGTCCCTGGCAGTTCGGCCAACGCGCCGGCGCGCTGTCGGCGCAGCCACAGCGGGCCGCGCGCCTGCAGGCGTTGCACCACCGACAGGCGCAGTCGGTGGCGCAGGGTTTCCACGGCACTGTCGGCGCACTGACGTGCACACCAGGCCAGCCCGGCACGGACCAGGCCCACTCCGCACAATGCCAGCAGCAGCGGCATCACCTGCGCCAGCGGCTGCTGCTGGACCAGCACGCGCTGCGCGGCCAGCGCGATCAGTCCGGCCTGCGCCGCCAGGCCGCAGCCGGCCAGCACCGTGGCCAGGCCGGCCAGGCGCAGCGGTCCGCGCACCGGAACGGTCAGGGCCTGCAGCTGGCGGCGGGCATCGGGTGCGGGCGTGGCGTCGGTCATGGCCTGGCGGCGTGCGGGGCGGGGCAGCGAAGGCCGATTGTGCACCGGGCCAACCGGGCGCACCTTGATCCAGATCAAGGCCGGCGGCCGGATTGCGGCGCATCCTTCGGCCAACTCCACCCGGGCCGCAGCCGCCATGCCGGACATGACCATCGTCGAACTCAGTCGTCTGCAGTTCGCGCTCACCGCGCTCTACCACTTCCTGTTCGTCCCGCTGACGCTGGGACTGTCCTTCCTCCTGGCCATCATGGAAAGCGTCTATGTGATGACCGGCCGCGATGTGTGGCGGCGCATGACCCTGTTCTGGGGCTCGCTGTTCGGCATCAATTTCGCCATGGGCGTGGCCACCGGCATCGTCATGGAGTTCCAGTTCGGCACCAACTGGTCCTATTACAGCCAGTACGTGGGCGACATCTTCGGCGCGCCGCTGGCGATCGAGGGCCTGATGGCCTTCTTCCTGGAGGCCACCTTCATCGGCCTGTTCTTCTTCGGCTGGAACAAGCTGAGCAAGGTCCAGCACCTGATGGTGACCTGGCTGGTGGCCCTGGGCTCGAACTTCTCCGCGCTATGGATCCTGATCGCCAACGGCTGGATGCAGTTCCCGACCGGCGCCAGGTTCAACCCGGAAACCATGCGCATGGAGGTGACCGACTTCGCCGCGGTGCTGCTCAATCCGGTGGCGCAGGCCAAGTTCGTGCACACGGTCAGTGCCGGCTACGTGTGCGGCGCGGTGTTCGTCGCGGCCATCAGCGCGCTGTACCTGCTGCGCGGCAGGCACGTCGAGCTGGCCAAGCGCTCGCTGGCGGTGGCCGCCAGTTTCGGGCTGGCGGCCTCCCTGAGCGTGGTGGTGCTGGGTGACGAGAGCGGCTACACGGTCGGCGAGAACCAGAAGATGAAGCTGGCCGCGATCGAAGGCATGTGGGAAACCGAGCCGGCCCCGGCCGGGTTCAACGCCTTCGCCATCCCCGACCAGGCCAACCGGCGCAACCGGGCCGAAGTCCACATCCCCTGGGTCATGGGCCTGATCGGCACCCGTTCGCTCAATACCGAGATGCCGGGTATCAATGCATTGGTTGCCCGCGCCGAGCAGCGCATCCGCAACGGCCAGGGCGCCTACGCCGCGCTGCAGGCGCTGCGCGCCGACCGCAGCGACGCGCAGGCCCGGGCGACCTTCGAGGCCAAGTGGCAGGACATGGGCCATGCCCTGCTGCTCAAGCGCTACCGCGACGACATCGGCAACGCCACCGACGGCGAGATCGCCAAGGCCGCCCTGGACACGGTGCCCAACGTGCTGCCGCTGTTCTGGACCTTCCGCATCATGGTGGCCGTGGGCCTGTATTTCATCGCGTTCTTCGCCGCGGCCTTCTGGTATGTGACCACGCAGAAGATCGAGCACAAGCGCGGCTTCCTGAGGCTGGCGGTCTGGAGCCTGGCGTTGCCGTGGGTGGCCATCGAGGCGGGCTGGATCATCGCCGAGTACGGCCGCCAGCCCTGGATCATCGACGGCGTCCTGCCGACATTCTTCGCCGCCTCCGGCCTGAAGCTCTACGAGGTCGTGGCCTCGCTGTGCGCCTTCGTGGCGATCTATTCGACCCTGGCGGTGATCGAGGTCTGGCTGCTGCGCAAGGTGATCAGGAAGGGCCCGACCGATTACCTGGGCGACGGCGCCCATCCCGAGCCTTCCGCCAGCGCGCTGGCCACCTCGCCCACCGCCTGACGGTCACGGAGCTAAGCAACATGCACGCAATTCCTCTCGACTACGACACCCTGCGCCTGATCTGGTGGCTGCTGCTGGGCATCCTGCTGATCGGCTTCGCCATCGCCGACGGCTTCGACCTGGGCGTGGGCACGCTGCTGCCCGCCGTGGCCCGGACCGATGCCGAGCGTCGTCTGACCCTCAACGTCATCGGCCCGGTGTGGGAGGGCAACCAGGTGTGGCTGATCACCGGGGGCGGGGCGATCTTCGCCGCGTTCCCGATCCTCTACGCGGTCAGCTTCTCCGGCTTCTACCTGGCGATGATCCTGATCCTGGTGGCGCTGATCCTGCGTCCGGTGGGTTTCAAGTTCCGCTCCAAGATCGAACACCCGACCTGGCGGGCGGCCTGGGACTGGGCGCTGTTCGTGGGCGGATTCGTCCCGGCGCTGGTGTTCGGCGTGGCCATGGGCAACGTGGTGGTGGGCGTCCCGTTCCATTTCGACGACGGCCTGCGGGTGATCTACGAAGGCAACCTGTTCGGCCTGCTGATGCCGTTCCAGCTGCTCTGCGGGCTGGTCAGCGTGGCCATGCTGGCCGCGCACGGCGCCGGCCTGCTGGTGATCAAGACCGACGGACCGGTCGCGGTGCGGGCGGCCAGGTATGGTTCCTGGGCGGCCTTTGCCGCAGCGGCGCTGTTCGTGCTGGCCGGGGTGTGGATGGCCTTCGGCGTGGACGGCTACCGGGTGGACGGCGGCCTGGATGCGATCGGCGCCTCCAACCCCACGCTCAAGCACGTGGTGCACGCCTCGGGCGTGTGGATGACCGGCTACCAGGCCATGCCCTGGACCTGGGTGTTCCCGGTGCTGGGCGTGGCGGGCCTGGTGCTCAGCGGCGTGCTGCTGCGTGGCGGCAAGGGTGGACGGGCGTTCCTGGCCTCGTCACTGGGGATTGCCAGCGTCATCCTGACCGAGGGGTTGGCAGTGTTCCCGTTCCTGCTGCCGTCCTCCTCCGATCCCGACCACGGCCTGACCCTGTGGGATGCCTCCTCCAGCCACACCACGCTGTTCATCATGCTGATCGCGGTCATCGTGTTCCTGCCGATCATCCTGCTCTATACCGCATGGGTGTACCGCGTACTGCGCGGCAAGGTCGGCGCAGAGAACATCGGCCAGAACCCCAACGCCTACTGACATAGGAGCCTGTCACCATGTGGTACTTCGCTTGGATCCTGGGCGTGAGCCTTGCTTCCTTCTTCGCCATCCTCAACGGCATGTGGTTCGAAATGCGCCAGGACGCGCGCAAGGGCGCCGCGCCGGACCCGCAGACCCAGGGCAACCCATCGCCTGACGCCGCGCCCGACGAGCTGTAGTTACGACCGTTGTCCTGCCTGCCGCCCGTTGGCCGTGCCAGCGGGCTGGCGCGTAGTTCAGGTTCGCCCGGGCCGCACCCGGACACGAAAAAGCCCGCTCTGGAAGCGGGCTTTTTTTGCGTGTACTGCAGGTTCGCGCGACGTGGTGGCTATGGGTGGACTCGAACCACCGACCCCAGCATTATGAGTGCTGTGCTCTAACCGGCTGAGCTACATAGCCGCGCGAGAACCGGCAATTCTGGGTATCTGAAGCGCGCCTGTCAATCTCTGTTTGACGGGTTGAGGCAATGCCCCGGCCGTGGCACATTCGGACCCAGTAGATTTCAGGAGTCCGCGTCGTGATCGATCCGGACGGCTACCGACCCAACGTCGGCATCGTGCTGATGCATCCGCAAGGGAAGGTCTTCTGGGCGCGCCGCGTGCGCCGGGACGGCTGGCAGTTCCCGCAGGGCGGCATGAACACGGACGAGACGCCTGTCGAGGCCATGTACCGCGAACTGCGCGAGGAAACCGGCCTGCTCCCCGAGCATGTCGAGATCCTGGGCGCCACCCCTGGCTGGCTGCGCTACCGCCTGCCGCATCGCGCCGTGCGTCGCAACGAACGCCATGTCTGCATCGGCCAGAAGCAGGTCTGGTTCCTGCTGCGGATGGTCTGCGAGGAGCACCACGTGCGCCTGGACCTGACCGACACCCCCGAGTTTGACCACTGGCGCTGGGTGGACTTCTGGTATCCGATGGAGCACGTAGTCATGTTCAAGCGGGGCGTCTATGCGCGCGCGCTGGACCATCTGGCGCCGCTGGCGCGGGTCGTGGCCGGCCTGCAGGCAGTGCCGCAGCAGCGCCTGGACCGTCGCCCCGTTGATCCAGGCGCGGCCCGCAGCCATCAGCGCCCGCGCAACCGGTCCGGCCGTCGGCGCGATGGTTCAGGGCCCGTGTCCTCCGGAAATTGACAACCATTCGCATTCGCGTTTGAATGGTGGCGGATCATTCCGGTCCGCAGCGCTTCAGCCATCGCCGTGTACGTCTGCATCTGCAATGGGGTCACCGACCACCAGATCCGCGAAGCCGCCGCCAATGGCTGCAAGTCCGTTTCCGAATTGACCATGCGCACCGGCTGCGGCAGCACCTGCGGCAGCTGCCTGGACATGGCCGGCGACATGCTGGCCGACCACCACGCCAGGATTGGCTTTCCGCTGCCGATGCTGGACGGCGCACTCGCAGCCTGATGTGGCCGGCGATGCAGGCGCATCGCATGCCGAACTGATCACGATTCGCGTTTCATCATGCCGCCTTGCAGGCGGCTATCCTGCTGGGCATTCCCCAATGCACAGGCCATGACGATGAAGGGCGACGCCAAGGTCATCGAGTTTCTCAACAAGGTCCTCTACAACGAGCTGACCGCGATCAACCAGTACTTCCTGCACGCCAAGATGCTGAAGAACTGGGGTCTGAAGGAACTCGCCGAACACGAGTACAAAGAGTCCATCGACGAGATGAAGCATGCGGACAAGCTGGCCGACCGCATCCTGTTTCTCGAAGGGCTGCCGAACTTCCAGGCGCTTGGCAAGCTGCGCGTCGGCGAGAATCCGCGCGAGATGCTCGAATGCGACCTGGCGCTGGAGATGGACGCGTTGCCGGTACTGCGCGAGGGCGTGGCCTACTGCGAGACCGTCGGCGACTACGTCAGCCGCCAGCTGCTGGTGGACATCCTCGATTCGGAGGAAGAGCACGTGGACTGGCTGGAAACCCAGCTGGACCTGATCGGCCGCATCGGCGAGCCGAACTACCTGTTGACCAAGCTCGACGACTGAGCAGATGTCCCGGCGCCCTGCAGGCGCGCCAGATAGCCCTGCAGCGCGACCCGGGCCCGGGCAAATTCCGCGATCACCAGCGCCACCGCCACCGCCGGGCGGTCCAGGCGCTGTTCGCGTGCGCCCAGTTCGATCCGCTTGGCGGCCGCCGACAGGGCCAGGGCGCCCATGTTGGCGCTGGAGGACTTGAGCGAATGGGCCGCCCCGCGCATGGCGTCCAGGTCGGGGATGGTCGAAGCCGTCTCCAGCTCGCCGATCAGGCGGGGCGCGTCTTCCAGGAAGACCTGGATGATCCGGGCCAGGCCCGGGCCGGTGACTTCGGCCAGCTCGTCCAGGACGCTGGTGTCCAGTGCGGCCACTGCCCCGCTGGCGGCCGAGGCGGCCGGTGGCGGCATGGTTTCTTCGACAAACGGCGCCGATTCGTGGGCCAGCGGCGCAGGCGCGGCGGCGGCCGTGGGCGGTTCCAGCGAGCTGGAGTCCGGCGTGGTCGACGCCGCTGATGCCTGACCGGCCTCGTCCAGCGGCGGCAGCCACTGGCGCAGGCACTTTTCCAGCAGGTTGCGCGAGACCGGCTTGGACAGGTAATCGTCCATGCCCGCATCCAGGCAGCGCTGGCGATCGCCGGCCATGGCGTTGGCGGTCATGGCCACGATCGGCAGGCGCGCGTCGCCGCGCTCGGCTTCGCGCTCGCGCCAGCGGCGGGTTGCCGTGTATCCGTCGAGCAGCGGCATCTGGCAGTCCATCAGCACCAGCGGATAGCGCGTGTGCTCCATCTTTTCCAGCGCGACGACGCCGTTGCCGGCGTGGTCGGCGGTGAAGCCCAGCGATTCGAGCATCTTCTCGGCCACCGCCAGATTGACCGGGTTGTCCTCGACCAGCAGCACGCGGCGGCCGTCGATCTGCGGCGGCTGCGCGGGGCTGACCTCCGGTCCGGGCGCGCCGCTGGCGCTGGTGGTGAAGAACTGCTCGGGTTCGGGCAGGGGCAGCGTCTGCACCGTCGGGCCCTGGCTGGGTGCAGTCGAGGCAGCCGGCACCACACTGAGCAGCGCGCGCAGGTCTGATTCATGCGCCAGACGCGGCAGCAGGGTGGCGCCGGCGCGCTGTTCTTCGGGCACCGGCTCGTCGCCGTAGAGCCAGACCAGCTGGGTGCCGATTTCATCCGCGGCCCGGCCCACGGCGCGATGCAACGCGCGGGCGCTGCTGCGCATGCCGGCCAGGTCGGCCACCACGGTGGTGAAGCCCGGGGCAAAGGTGCGCAGGCGCTCCAGTGCCTCCTGGGTGTTCTCCACGCACTGCAGCGGCACGCTCCACTGCAACATCAGGCTGGACAGGCGCGAGCGTAGCCGCGGATCGGGTGTCACCAGCAGCACCCGCGCCTGGCCCGGGACTGCATCGGGTGCCGGCAGATCGCCCAGCGCCTTGAGCAGCGGGATTTCGAACCAGAATGTCGAGCCCCGCCCTGGCTCGGACACCACCGCGATGCGGCCGCCCATCAGATCGACGATCCGCTTGCAGATGGCCAGTCCCAATCCCGTCCCACCGAACAGACGCGTGGTCGAGGCATCGGCCTGGCTGAAGGAATTGAACAGGCGCGCCTGGGCCTCGGTGTCGATACCGATGCCGGTGTCGCGCACTTCGAAGCGCAGCAGGTGCTGGGCGCCGGTTTCGCCCAAGCGGCGGGCAACCAGGGTGACCGAGCCGCGCTCGGTGAACTTGATCGCGTTGCCGATCAGGTTGGTCAGCACTTGGCGCAGGCGCAGCGGATCGCCGCGCACGGACAGGCGCACCGTGGGATCCAGCTGCAGGCCCAGACGCAGGCCGCGGTTCTCGGCCGGGCGCTGCATCAGCTGCATCACCTGCTCCAGCACCTCGCGCAGGTTGAACGCGGTGCTTTCCAGCTCGAGCTTGTTGGCCTCCAGCTTGGAGTAATCCAGGATGTCATCGACGATGCGCAGCAACGCCTGCGACGAACTTGCCGCGGTCTGCACCAGCTGGCGCTGGTCCGGCGCCAGTGCCGAACGCGAGAGCAGGTCGAGCATCGGCACGATGCCGTTGAGCGGCGTGCGGATCTCGTGGCTCATCGTGGCGAGGAATTCGCCCTTGGCCAGCACCGCCGATTCGGCGGCCTGTTTGGCCTGGGTGATCTCGCTTTCCATCCGGCTCAGGCGCTCGACCTCGCGCTGGGTCACCTGGCGCTCGGACTCGGCGATGGCCGCGCGCGCATCGGCGGCCTCGGCATGGCGGGCCACACCGTGCAGCATGACCAGCGTGGACACGCTGGCCAGCAGCGCCGCCACGCCGGAGGAAAACGCCACCAGCAGCCATGGGCCCGGGACCATCGACAGGTCCAGCCATAGCGCAACAAGCAGCACAGCGGCTGCGGCCGCCGCGAGCCAGGACATCAGAGCCGCACGTCCTGGCGCGGACATGATTAGAGAACCGCGTTATGGAAGTCGAAGCCCAGATCTTCGCCGACGCCCTGCACCAGGTTGCCCTGGATGAAGTCGACCCCGCCCATCCACATCGCCGCCGCCGCCTGCGGATCCTCGATCTGCTGGCCGATCACCAGCAGGTTCTGGCGATGGGCCAGGTCGATGGTGGTGCGCAGCTGGCCGCGCAGCGCCGCGTCCTTGTGCGCGCCGGCAAAGCGGCTGGACACGCGCAGGTAGCTCAGCGGCAGCAGCGACAGCAGCGCCTCGGCTTCGGCGCCCGGCTCGAACTGGCTCAGGCAGAACTGCACGCCGGCCTGCATCGGCGCCTGGCAGAACTCGCGCAAGGCCATCGTGTGGATCAGCGCGTCGGACAGGCGGATGTCGATCACGACCGACGACGGCTCGATCCCACGGCGCGCAATCTCGCCCAGCAGCCAGTCGGCCGCGTCGCTGCGGGCCAGGGTCTGCGGCGACTGCGAGACGAACAGGCGCAGGCTGGCGCCTTCCACGTGGCGTCGGGCGATCAGGTCCAGCGCGCGGCCGACGATCTGCCGGTCCAGGTCGACGATGCTGCCGGACAGTTCCGCCGCCGGGACCACCCGCGCGGCCGGCAGCAGGGTGCCGTCGGCCTGGCGCAGGCGCATCAGCACCTGGAATTGGGCCTGGTCGCCACCGGCCACCGACACGATCGGCTGGAACAGCAGCTCCAGCGTGGTGTCAGCCAGCGAAGCGCGGGCCTGTTCGCTGGCCGAGGGCGCCGGCACATGCGCGGCGACATGGCCGGGCAGGCCGCGCGCCTTGACGGTGGCCTGTTCGGCGGCCTCGATCGCGGCCGAGCGGTCGGCAAAGCCCAGGTTGAGTTCGGTGTAGCCGATGATCGCGCGCAGCTGGATGGTTTCGGTGCCGCGTACGGGCAGCGACACCTTGGCCAGCTGGTCGTGCAGCGCGCGGGCGAAGCCTTCCAGCGCATCGCGGCCCAGGCCACGGGCCACGGCCAGGAAGCTGTTGTCGTTCAGGCGTGCCAGCGGCTGCGGCGCGGCGAAGGCCGACAGCTGGCGCGCCGCCTGGACCATCAGCTGTTCGTAGTTGGCGTAGCCGTAGCGTTCGCGCAGGCCCAGGGCGCCGGCGATCTCGATGAAGAACAGGCCGCCGTCGGCGTGCTCTTCCAGCGCCGAACCCAGCTGCTGCTGCACATAGCTGCGCGTATGCAGGCCGGTGTCGGCGTTGAGGTCCTGACTGGTCTGCGCCGCCTCGGGCGCGGCACTGGCGAGCACCTGCACCGGGCTGCGCTGGCGCATGCGCCGGATGCGGTTGGACACCGCGGCGATCAGGTGGCGCGGACGGATCGGCTTGGTCAGAAAGTCATCGGCGCCGCTGTCGAGCACTTCGTACTGCTTTTCCGGATCCGGGTCGCCGGTCAGGAACACGATCGGCAGGTCCAGATATTCCGGCCGCTCGCGGATGGCCACGGTCAGGGCCATGCCGTCGCGGCCAGGCATGTGCAGATCCATCAGCAGCAGATCTGGTACGAAGCGCTGGATGCTGTCGATGACCTTTTCCGCATCCATTTCCACTTCGGCCAGCATGCCGGCGCCGTGCAGCACGCTCTGCGCAAACAGCGCCTGCGGGCGGTCGTCCTCGACGATCAGGACGCGATACGGCGATTCAAGCTGGGCCTGGTCGTCGCCACTGCCGGGCGCGGCGGGTGTGCTTGGCGTGCCGGGTGAAGACGGCGCCGCCGGGGCGTCGTCTTCGGCGCTGCTGGCGGCCTGCAGCTCCGGCGCGTCGTCAGTCCAGCGGCGCCAGTAGTGCGGCGGCGGTGTCTCGGCACGCAGCACGGGACGCATGGGCGAGGTCGACTGCGGTTGGGGTGACTGCGGTGCGGACATCGGGCTTCCCGGCTTGGCTGGACTCCATTATGCGACGGTCCGCTCCTGATTCCGTCAAACCCATATTCAGGAACGCTGCACCGCGGTCCGGTCCGGATTGGGCCGCAGGCGCCGCCAGACCGCGCGTGCGATCCACATCAGCACCAACGTCATGGTCAGGCTCAGCAGGACGACCACTGACAGGGCCAGCCACGGATGCACCAGCGCCAGGGCCAGGCCGCCGGTGACCAGGGCGTCTTCGGTCAGCGAGGCGGTCCAGTTGCTGACCGGCTCGGGCGAGGTATTGAGCAGCGCGCGTGCGCCGGACTTCAGCACATGGCTGGTCAGGGCCACGCCCGCGCCGGCGGCCAGCGCGCCGGTCCCGAGGTGGCCATCGGGTGACAGGGTCGCCGCGGCCAGGAACGCACCGGCCGGCACCCGGGCCAGGGTCTGCAGCAGATCCCAGATCGAATCCACGCCAGGGATCTTGTCGGCAAAAAACTCGGTCAGGGCCAGCGCGCCCGAGGTGCCCAGGACCCACCACGACTGGGTGGCCTGCAGCGCCGAGGGCAATTCGACCCAGCCCAGCAGCCCGGCCAGGCCGATGCCGAATACGGTCAGATACACGCGGATGCCGGCCATCCAGGCCAGCAGGATCCCGATGACGAACAGATGCGCTTCGGTCACGGTGTCAGATCCCCTAGACTTGTGAGTGACGGGAAGGGGAAAAGCAGGGGCCCGTCGACGAACCGCCAGTATAGGCCCGAGTCCAGGCCGCGCCCGCGCATGCGCGCTGGTGCCGGTGTCTGAGCGGTTTTCATGCCACGTTCCGTCAGACCTTGCCGCCGATGAATTCCACCACGCCGCAATACCGCATCGTCATGGGCCGACCCGCACGCCAGTACCGGCGTGCGGCCAGCTGGTGCGCGCTGTGGCTGCTTTCGCTGCTGGTGGTGGCGTGGCTGGTGCAGGCCTTGGCCGCGCCGGCCGGAAGCCTCGACGCGCGTGCCCAGCTGCGCGCTTCCAGCTTGGCCAATCGCGGCCAGAAGGCCGAACTGGAACAGCTGCGCCGGCGCGTGGCGATGCTGGAACAGTCCGACCGCATCAGCCGGGCGGCCAACCTGGACCTGCAGGACACCCTGACCCAGCGTGAAACCCAGATCGCCGACCTGCGCGCCGACGTGGAGTTCTATGCGCGCCTGGTCGGCCCGACCGCACAGCGCATGGACCTGAGCGTGTTCTCGTCCAGATTCGCCGCGCGCGATGCGCACACCTTCGATTACCACATCGTGCTGACCCAGACCCTCAACCGGGGCGCGATCAGCAGCGGCCAGATGCTGTTCGCGCTGGAGGGTACGCGCGCAGGCCGGCGCGAGGTGCTCGACTGGGCCCAGCTGCATGCGGGCAAGGACGATGCACCGCAGGCTTTTTCGTTCCGCTATTTCCAGGAGCTCAGCGGCAGCATCGCGCTGCCGCCGGGCTTCACCCCGCAGCGCGTGCGCGTGTCGCTGCAGTCTCCCGAGCGCGCGCCGGTACAGCGCGATTTCGACTGGTCCACGGCCAGCCAGTGACGTGACCACCAGTTACCCCTATTCCCGCATGGAGTCGGCATGTTGAAGAAGAAAAGCAGCTTTCACGATGGCCAGGCCGTCGACACGCTCATCGGCGCTCAGGTCGTGCTGCAGGGCGACCTGCAGTTCAGTGGCGGCCTGGTGGTGGAAGGGCGTATCCACGGGCGGGTGTTCGCCGCACCTGGCCAGCCGGCCATGCTGACCTTGAGCGAGCACGGCTTCATCGAAGGCGTGGTCGACGTACCGGTGGTGGTGATCAACGGCCGGGTGGACGGCGACGTGCATGCCACCGAGCGGGTCGAACTGGCGCCCAGGGCCAGGGTCAACGGCAACGTGCATTACCAGGTGGTGGAGATGCGGGCCGGCGCGGTGCTCAGCGGCAGCCTGGTCCATCTGGCTTCGCTGGCGCAGGATGCGCCATCGGCCGAGCCGGTGGCCGAGGTCCCGGCGCTGGCGATGGCGGCCAACGGCTGAACGGCGGTCGGCGGCATTCAGAACGGCCTCAACCGGCGCTGGCTATGCTGCGCCCATGCCCCTGATCGAACCTGCCGATCCGTCCAAGTCCGGCGCGCCGCATCTGCTGCCGGTGAGCCGCGGCGCGCGCCTGACCGTGTACGCGCTGATCGGGCTGTTCGTATTGGCGCTGGGGTTTGGGGTGTGGGGCATCTTCAAGGTGTTGTCGCCGGCCTCCGGGACGCCCAGTGCGGCGCAGTGGCGCCAGGCACAGGCCCGCAACCAGCAGCTGGAACAGCGCGTGGCCACGCTGTCGCGCTCGGACCAGATCAGCCGCGAAGCCAACCGCGACCTGCAGAACGCCCTGGGCGAGCGCGACGAGCAGATTTCCGGCCTGCGTGCGGACGTTGCGTTCTACGAGCGCTTCGTCGGCGCCACCGCCCAGCGCCGTGGCCTGGCCGTGCACGAGCTCAAACTGCAGCCGCAGACCGATCAGGCCTGGCACTTCACCGCCACCCTCACCCAGAACCTCAACCGCGGCGCGGTCAACCGCGGCCGCCTGCAGCTGAGCGTGGAAGGCACCCGCGAGGGCAGGCTGGAAACCCTGGACTGGCCGCGCCTGCGCCAGCAGCCCAATGCCGATGGCATGGCGTTTTCGTTCAAGTACTTCCAGCAGCTCGAAGGGGAAGTGGTGCTGCCGCCGCAGTTCAAGCCGCTGCGGGTGACCGCCAAGCTGCAGCCCGACGATGGCAGCCGGGTGGACCAGTCCTTCACCTGGGCCGAGGCCACGGCCGCCGATGCGCCTGACGCGACCGTTCAGGCCGGCGGTGCGGGTTGAACTGGCCCCCGGCTGGCCCCATCCTGCACGCATGAGCACGCTCGTTTCCCTGCCTACCGCCACACCGGCGCCGGATTACCAATCGCTGGACCGGCCGCTCAACTTCACCCAGGCCGCTGCCGCCAAGGTGCGAGAACTGATCGCCGAGGAAGGCAACGCCGAGCTGGCGCTGCGGGTGTATATCGAAGGCGGTGGCTGCTCGGGCTTCCAGTACGGTTTCGAATTCGACGAGAACCGGGCCGAGGACGATCTGGCCGTGCGCACCGACGAAGTCACCCTGCTGGTCGATCCGCTGAGCCTGCAGTATCTGATGGGCGCCGAGGTGGACTACACCGAGAGCCTGCATGGTGCGCAGTTCGTGATCCGCAATCCCAACGCCAAGACCACCTGCGGTTGCGGCAGCAGCTTCAGCATGTGATGCCGGCCGACCCGACCGGAAGCCCCACGCCGCACCTGATCGAGACCGGACCCCTGTCCGGTTTTTCGTTCGTGGCCGAACCGCTGGACCGTGCCGGTGCGCTGCGCGACGACGCGCGCGCGCTGGCGGCGCTGTGGCCGCAGGCGCGGGTGCTGGTCATCGATGCCGAGGGCCTGTGCTTTGCCGATGCCCACGGCGATCTGCTGGCGCCCACCGGCGCGGAGATCGGCGGTGGCCCGGGCAATGCGATCTTTCTCGGCATGCGCGGGACGGTGGCCTGGTTTGCCGTGTCGGCCGAGGTGATCGCGCTGGAGGTGCCCGGACGCATGGAACTGCGCCAGGCGGCCGGCGAATGGGCCCATGCCGATTCCACCGCCTTCGCCCAGGCGCGCGCGCTGCTGCACTGGCAGCGCCGCACGCGCCACTGCAGCGTGTGCGGCGGCAAGGTCGAATTCCGCCGCGCCGGCTACACCGCGCGCTGCACCCAGTGCCGCACCGAGCACTACCCGCGCGTGGATCCTGCGGTGATCGTGGCGGTCAGCGATGGCGCGCGGTTGCTGCTGGGGCGCCAGGCGTCCTGGCCGGCCAACCGGTATTCGGTGGTGGCCGGCTTCGTCGAGCCCGGCGAGACGCTGGAACAGACCGTGGCGCGCGAAGTGCTGGAAGAAACCCAGGTGCGGGTGCGTTGCGCGCGCTACCTGGGCGCGCAGCCATGGCCGTTTCCCGGCGCGCTGATGCTGGGCTTCGAGGCTGATGCCGATCCTGACCCGCCCACCGTCGATGGTGAACTGGAAGATGCACGCTGGTTCACGGTCGAGGAAATCGGCGCGGCTCTGCGCGGCGAGGGCACGCTGCTGCTGTCGCCGTCGATCTCGATCGCGCGTGCCCTGATCGAACACTGGCATCGGAAGATGACCGCATGACGCGCGCCTGCGCCATCGCGGTTCCGGGCCTGTCCTGATACCGGCGCGGCGGAGGATGCGCACATGTCGATCACCCTGGTAGCGGTTGTCGTGACGGTGGTGCTGGGACAGCTGGCGCCGCACGCGGTCGCCGCCTGGCGGCGCCACGATCTGTTCGCGCGCTGGCAGCTGTGGCTGGACCGGCAGCTGCACGGCCAGTCGCTGTGGACCGGAGCCGCTGGCGCGGGTGTGGCGATCGTGCCGTGGCTGCTGCTGGTGGGCCTGCTGCAATGGTGGCTGCATGCGCCGCTGCTGGGGATTCTGGGGCTGCTGTTCGGCATCGCGGTGCTGGTCTGGGCGTGGGGTCCACGCGACCTGGACGCCGACGTGCACGCGGTGCTGGATGCGCAGGACCCGATCAGCCAGCGGGTGGCCATCTCGCAGCTGTGGCCGGAGGCCGGCCTGGCACGCGGCGACGGTCCGGCGCTGGTCGAAGCGGTGTTCCGCAGCGCGCTGACGCGCTGGTTCTCGGTGCTGTTCTGGTTCCTGCTGCTGGGCCCGGTGGGCGCGGTGCTGTATCGGCTGTGCGCGTTGTCGGCAGTGGGCGTCAACGCGATGCGCCTGCCGCCCGCACATCGGGCCGGCGCGCAGCGGCTGCTGGTCTTGCTGGACTGGCCGGTGGCGCAGCTGGTGACGCTGTCGATGGCGCTGATGAGCAACTTCGATGCGGTGTTCAATGCCTGGCGCGCTGCGGGCGGGCCGCGGCTGCAGCTGGAGACCGGCTTTCTGGGCGCGGCCGCACGGGCCAGCGTCAATGCCGAACTGGCCGACGAGGCGCAGGACTACATCGCCGACGGCATGGCCCCCCCGCAGCTGCAGGACATGCCCGAACTGCGCGATGCGATGAGCCTGGTGTGGCGCATCCTGCTGCTGTGGCTGGCACTGCTCGCCCTGTTCGTCATCGCGGGTTGGGTGAGCTAGTTGCGAGCGACGTAGCCCGGGTAAGGCGCAGGCCGTACGGGGAACTTGGGGTCGATCTGTGCCGCCATGGCTTCGGGAAATTCCCCCCGGTGCGCTTCGCTTGCCCGGGCTACATGGCGCTGCCTCGCATGTCAGCGAACGCCCGATTGCAGGTGGCTGGGTCGGACAATCCGAGCCACGCATGTCGCGCCATGGATGGCAGTAGAGATTCAAAGAAGCATTGAACCGCGCTTGAAGTTCACGACGCGTCGCAGCAAGCACGCGCGAACTGCGCGCGCCCATCAGCCCGGCGGCGCCATCCACGTAAACGGAAGCCAGGGCAGGTTGCGCAGCAACCAATAGGCCGGCAGCGTCGCCAGCCACGTGCGTGGATCCATCGCCCAGCGCATCAGCGGCTGCAGCGCGCGCGGCTGCCAGCCCCATGACCACAGCAGCATCATCGGCAGCACCGGCAGCATCAGCATGCCGAGCGGATTCATGTGCAGCGCCTGCAGGACATCGCCGTGGACCAGCGCGTGCAGCGCGCGGGTCATGCCGCAGCCCGGGCACCACAGGCCGGTCAGCGCGTGGAACGGGCAGCGTGGCAGCAGGTTGTTGGGAAGATTGGGGTCGACATGTCGCAAGACCCAGGCACCGGCGGCCACCATCGGAACGGTGGCCGCCAGCAACGCGACGCGCGGGCGCGTCAGCATGATCACTGGCCGGACTGCGCCCTGATCTGTTCCATCATCATCTGGTATTGGCCCACGCCACCGCCAAGGGTCAGCGAGTAAGCCAGCCACAGCAGGCCGATCGCGGCCAGCACCGTGGTCACGATGCACCAGGTCTTGGCGGTGTTGGATGCGCGCTGCGCACCGGCAAAATCACCGGCGGCCAGCAGGCCGTTGACTCTGGCGGCGAACACGATGGCCACGATGCCGGTGATCAGGCCCGGGATGCCGCAGCACAGGCACAGGCTGAAGACCGTGGCGATGATTGCCCAGACCAGATGGTTGGGGATCGGCCCCGGCGCGGCGGCCATCGGCGGCGGCGTGTATGGCGGGGGCTGCTGCGGAGGCGGCGTGTAGGCGGGCGGTTCGGACGGCGGCGCCGGCGGGCCGGGCGGCGGCGGCGGGATCGTGCTCATCGGTGTCTTTCCCCAGGGTGGTCGTGATCGGAGTCTAGTGCAGGCGAGACGCGTGGCGCACCTCGGGCCCTAGGCCGCGCCGCCGCGCAGTTCGCGCACCTTGGCTTCGAGCAGTTCGGCGCTGCTGTCGGCCGGCATCGGCGCGTCGGCCATCACTTCGATGCGGGCACGGAAACGGCGCGGCACGCGCATGCGGTGCAGGCGCGAATCGCGCTTGGACCACATGCTGGCCCACATGCCCTTGAGCGCCATCGGCACCACCGGCACGGGACGACGCTCCAGGATCTTCTCCACGCCGGACTTGAAGTCGGCGATCTCGCCGTCGCGGGTCAATGCGCCTTCGGGGAAGATGCCGACCAGCTCGCCGGCGGCCAGTACTTCATCGATCTTCTCGAAGGCCTCGTGCATCAGCTGCGGGTTTTCGCGCGCGCCGGCGATCGGGATCGCCTTGGCATTGCGGAAGATCCAGCGCATCACCGGGATGTTGAAGATCTTGTAGTACATGACGAAATGCACCGGCCGCGGGATCGCCGCCGACAGGATCAGCGCGTCCATGTAGCTGACGTGGTTGCACACGATCAGGGCCGGGCCTTCGTCGGGGATGTTGTCTTCCACGCCGTGCAGGCGCAGCCGGTACAGGGCGCGCACCATCACCCAGCTCAGGAAGCGCATCAGGAACTCGGGCACGATCGAGAAGATCCAGATCGCCACCAGCGCATTGGCGATGGTCAGCGCCAGGAACACCTGCGGGATCGTCCAGCCCAGGAAACGCTGCACCGCGATGCCCAGCACTGCGGCGATGACGATGAACAACGAGTTCTGGATGTTGACCGCGGCGATCACCCGCGAGAGTTCGCCGCGTGGCGTGCGGCTCTGGATCAGGGCGAACAGCGGCACCACGAAGAAGCCGGTGAACAGGCCGATGCCGATCAGGTCGATGCAGATGCGCCAGCTGCCGTGCGCCTGCAGGAACTGCATGACCGTCAGCCCGCTCTGCGCCGCGGCGCCGGGCCGGGCGAAATACAGGTCCAGCAGGAACGCGCTGATGCCGAACGCGCCCAGCGGCACCAGGCCGATTTCCACCGTGCGCCCGGACAGGCGTTCGCACAGCAGCGAGCCGGTGCCGGTGCCGATGGAAAACAAGGCGAGGGCGAAGATGTAGACCGACGGCTGGCCGCCCAGGTTCACCTCGGCATAGGTCGGCAGCTGCGCGGTCAGCACCGTGCCGATGAACCAGAACCAGGACACGCCCAGGATCGCGTTGCGCACCGCCAGCTGCTTGCGCGACAGGCGGATGATGGCCAGCGCCTCGGGGACCGGATTCCAGTTGACCTTCAGCTCAGGCGCACCTGCATCCACGCGCGGCACCATGCGCGCGATCGTGTTGCCGGCGACGGCCAGCCCGATCACGGCAGTCGCGGCGGTCACGGGGCCATGGGTCCCGGCCAGCTGGAAGATCAGCCCGCCGAAGATCATGCCCACCAGGATCGAGATGGACGTGCCCATCTCCACCAGGCCGTTGCCGCCGGTGAGTTCCTCCGGCTTGAGCACCGAGGGCAGGATCGAATACTTGACCGGGCCGAACAGCGTGGACTGGGTGCCGGTGCCGAACAGCGCGATCAGCAGGATCGTCATGTTCTGGGTCATGAAGCCGACCGCGGCCAGGGTCATGATCGCGATCTCCATGGTGGTGGTGATCACGATCAGGCGTTGCTTTTCCAGCTTCTCGGCGATCTGTCCGGCGATGGAGGAGAACAGGAAGTAGGGCAGGATGAACAGTGCCGGCGCCAGATTGGTATAGAGCGTGCGCTCGGCCTGGGTGATGCCCATGTAGAACAGCAGGCCGATGATCGCCTGGCGGTAGACGTTGTCGTTGAGGGCGCCGAAGCACTGGACGGCGAAGAACGGCAGGAAGCGGCGCTGCTTCAGCAGCGAAAACTGGCTATGGCTGGACATGCGCGTTCCTTCGACGAAGCGCGCAGCCTAAGCAAAAGCGCGACATTGCGGAAGCGGTGGCTCAGGCCGGGCGCCGCGCCAGCACGTCCTGGCCGGCATCGGCCGGCAGGCGTGCCACGTCGATGATGGCCAGCAGCGCCAGCCCCGCCATCATCGCCAGGGCCAGCCGGAAGTCGTTGGCGTCGGCCAGCCCGGCCGCATCGCCCAGCAGGACCTGCGCCGCCGACAGGGCCAGCGCACCAATCGCGATGCCCATGCCGGCATTCATCTGCTGCAGCACCGAGAACAGCATCGTTGCATCGCGCATCTGCGCCGGGGCCACGTCCGCAAAGCCGATCGTGTTGAATGCGGTGAACTGCATCGAGCGGCTCATGCCGATGAAGAACAGCAGCGCGATCACCAGCGGCCGCGGCGTGTCCGCGCCCAGCAGCGCGCAGCAGGCGAATCCGCAAACCACCAGCAGCCCGTTGCCGACCAGCACCTTGCGGAAACCGAAGCGGTGCATGATCGCGGTGGTGGCCGGCTTCATCACCACGTTGCCGGCAAACAGCCACAGCAGCAGCGCGCCCGATTCGATGGCGCTGTAGCCGAAGCCCACCTGGAACATCAGCGGCAGCAGGAACGGCGCGGAGAAGATCGCGGTGCGGAACAGCGAACCGCCGACTGCGGTCACCCGAAAGGTCTGTACCTGCAGCGGCCCCAGGTTGAACAGCGCATCGGGAGTGCGCTGCACATAGCGCGCGCAGGCCCACAACAGCGCCACCCCTGTGGCCAGCACGCTGGGCCACAGCCACATCGGCAGGTCGCGGCGGCTGGCGATCTCGATGCCGCCCATGAACAAGGCAAAGCCCAGCCCGCTCAGCACGAAGCCGCGCAGGTCGAAGGGCTTACGGGACGGTTCGCCGTTGCGGACCAGCTTCAGCGCCAGGCCCAGCGCCAGCAGGCCCAGCGGCAGGTTGAGCAGGAAGATCCAGTGCCAGCTCCAGTGGGTGCTGATCCAGCCGCCCAGCAACGGTCCCAGCACCGGCGCGGTCAGCGCCGGCCAGGTGAGGATGGCGATCGCGCGCACGATCCCGGCCTTGGGGGTGTCGCGCAGCACGACCAGCCGGCCAACCGGCACCATCATCGCCCCGCCCAGGCCCTGCAGCGTGCGCGCGGCGGTGAAGCTCCACAGCGAGCCGGCCAGCGCGCACAGCAGCGAGGCCACGGTGAACACGATGATCGCGCCGGCGAAGATACGCCGTTCGCCGAAGCGTTCGGCTGCCCAGCCGCTGGCCGGAATGAACACCGTCAGCGCCACCAGGTAGGCCGATACGCCGATGGACAGGTGTTCCGGTGCCACGCCGAAGTCGTGCGCCATCGCGGGCAGCGCGGTGGTAATGACCGTGGCGTCCAGGTTCTCCATGAAGAACGTGCCGGCCACCAGCAGCGTCAGCGCGATGCGCGCGTCGAAGCGGGGGAGTTTCATGCCGGGATTTTAAGGTGCGTCCATCGATACGCCGGGCAGAAGCTGCGCGGCTCAAGCCCCTCTTCCGCCGGGAGAGCTCGAAGTCGCGGCTAGCGACTGAGGGGGTGAGGGTCGGGCGAAGCCGCGCGATGCTTGAACTCCAGGAGTCGTCGCCCGCCCACTCATCCGCACCTGCGCACCAGACGATGTCGGCGACCACACCCCATCCACGCGCAATGCGGCACCAGAAGTTGCCGAGGCCTGCTGCGAGCACCCGGCCATCATCATGCCAAGCCATCGGCGATTCCTGCGGCGAAGAGCACGAGGCCACGCCGTATGCGGTGTGGATCGGACGACATGATCAGGCGTCGCTGGCTGCGGAAGCTTTAACCGTTGGTGCTTCCGGCGCAGGACCGGCGATGACTTCATCGGCCGCGGCGCGCAGCTTGGGCAGCAGGCGCAGCACCAGGGCCAGCTGGGTACGCAGCAGGCGCTGCTTGTCGTCGATGTTGTCGGGGATCTGCTCCAGCGTATCGGCCAGTTCCAGCGCGCCTTGGTCCAGGTTGGGCGGCAATGGCTGCCGCGCCGACAGGGCATTGAAGGTCAGTTCCAGCGCGTCACGCAGGCGCTGGCCGGCCTGGTCGACCAGCGCATCGTCCGGGTGCGGCGCCAGCGTGGCCCGATGGGCGCCAAGCGCCGACAGGTAGCCCAGCAGCGTGTTGGACAGCGCCAGGAAACGGAAGCCCGCCTCCAGGTTGCGGCGCAGGAAGCCGGGCTCGCGCACCATGTTGGCCAGCGCGGCCGACAGCGCCGCATCGGCGTTGTGCATGTCGCGCCGGGCGATGCGATAGCTCAGATCGTCGCCGCCGCGGCCGCGGTACTGGGCCAGCACTTCTTCCAGATAGCGCGTGCAGGCCTGGACGACCGTGGCCATCACCAGGTGCAGACGCCGGCCCTGCCAATCCGGCAGGATCAGGAACGCCGCGCCGGCCGCGATCAGGCAGCCGATCATCGTGTCCAGCAGGCGCGGCCACAGCAGCAGGAAGCCGTTGCCGAGCAGGTTGAAGCACAGCAGGGCCATCACCGTGATCGCCGCGGTGGCCACCATGTAGCGGTCGGTACGGGTGATGAAGAACAGCAGCGCGGCGACCAGTGCGATCAGCAGTTGCAATTCGGTGATGGGAAACAGCTGCATCAGCGCCCAGGTGAAGCCCAGACCCACCAGCGTGCCGGCGATGCGCTGGACCAGCCGCAGGCGGGTGGCGCCGTAGCTGGGCCGGCACACGAAGGCGGTGGTCAGCAAGATCCAGTAGCCGTTTTCCGGATGGATCATCCGCAGGACGCCATAGCCCACCGCCAGCGCGATGGCCATGCGCAGGCCATGGCGGAACAGCAGCGACTTGGGCGTGAGCTGGGCGGCCAGGCGCGTGGCCATCTCGCGCAGGGTGTGCGGCGCCGAATCGCGCAGGCGCGTGTCGATGCCGTCGCTGGTCGAATCCGCCAGCGCGGTTTCCGAAAGGCGCCGTTCGATGCTCTGCAGGTTGGTGGCCAGCAGTTCCAGCGAGCCTAGCAGGCGGTTCCAGCGCGGGTTGTGCTGGTCGCGCAGGTAATCCAGCGACTGGCGCAGGTCGCCGGTGGCGATGCGGGTCTGCTCGCCGTATTCGAACGGCGTGCGCATGCGGATGGCCAGGCCCAGTGCCGTGCAGGCCTTGCCCTGCAGCGCCAGCAGGCGCTGGCAGCGGTACAGCACGTCGCTGTTGAAGAACGCCTCGGTCAGCGCCTCATAGGGATAGTGCGAAGAGCTGGCGCGTTCGTGGAAATCCTGGGCCATGTAGTACAGGCGGAAGTACAGCCCGGACTGCACGCCCGGCCGGCCCGAGCGGCCGAAGCGCGACAGGATCGCGGTCTTGGCTGCGTTGAGCGCCTCGACCACGCGCGCGTTCTGCTGGGCCAGGGCCAGCCGGCGCGCGTGCTGGTCGACCTGGCGCACCGGTTCGAACAGGTCCGCCTTGAGCCGCAGGAACCTGCCCAGCTCCCAGAACAATCGCGTCAGCCGTTCGCGCACCGGACGATTGGCGAACAGCACCGTCCACAGGATCGACAGCACGCCATACCAGGCCGCGCCGAGCAGCAGCAGGCCGGTGCCCTGCCAGCTGGCCAGCGTGTCCGGCGCGGCCTGGCCGATGCGGTGGTCCATGCCGATCATGGCGTAGATCGATAGCGACACCGTGCCGGTGGCGATCGAGGCATAGCGCTCGCCCAGCGCGCCCAGCAGGGTCAAACAGAAGGTCGCCAGCGCCAGGCTGCACACGAACAGCAGCGGATAGGGAAACAGCAGCTTCACCGCGCTGGCCGCCAGGGCGAAGCACAGCAGCGACAGCAGTACCGACTTGGTCCGCCCCCACCAGTTGTCGTCGGTCTCGGCCAGGGCGCTGGCGATGATTCCCAGGAACAGCGTCGGGATCGCCAGCAGCGCGCCGCGGCTCCAGCACACGCCCATCGCCGCCGCCAGGGCGATGAACACCCGCAGGCCATAGCTGGCTTTTTCGTGGGCCCACAGCTGGTTCAGGCGGGATTCGATGCGGGGCATGCGCGGCCATGGCGCGGGCGGGAGCGGGCCATTATCTCCGGCAAGCCTGGCTGGGCGTGAACGCAGGCGCACGGGGCAAAGGCTCGCGCGCCGCCGGTCAGGTGGCTTGCAGGTCGAACTTCATGCCCGTCCCAAGGGCATGCGGCATGTCCTAGCTAAGGCGGGCGGCCCGGCACAAAAAGCGCCTTCAAGGCGCGTTCCTGTTCGTGCGTGGGCTGCGTCCGCAGCGATGCGGGCGGGCCTAGCCCGCCTGTTCGCGTGCGATTGCGCGCCAACCGATGTCGTGGCGATGGAACTCACCCGGCCAGGAGATGCCGGCCACCACCGAATAGGCGAGCTGCTGCGCCTGGGCCACGTTTCGACCCAGGGCGCAGACGCACAGGACGCGGCCGCCGGCGGTGACGATGTTGCCGTCCTGGTCCAGGCGCGTTCCGGCATGGAACACCTTGGTGCCCTCGGGCTCGGGCACATCCCAGGAGCTGATCGCATCTCCGATGCGCGGCGTCTCCGGATAGTGTTCGGCCGCCAAGACCACGCCCAGCGACGGTCGCGGATCCCATTGCGCTTCGGTGACGTCGAGCTTGCCGTCGATGGCTGCTTCGACCAGATCCACCAGGTCCGACTGCAGGCGCAGCATCACCGGCTGGGTTTCCGGATCGCCAAAGCGCACGTTGAACTCGATCACCTTGGGTGCGCCGCTGGCGTCGATCATCAGGCCCGCATACAGGAAGCCGGTGAACGGCACGCCGTCGGCGAGCATGCCCTGGACGGTGGGATTGACCACCTCGCGCATGACGCGCGCGTGGACCTCGGCCGTGACCACCGGAGCGGGCGAATACGCGCCCATGCCGCCGGTATTCGGGCCGGTGTCGCCGTCGCCGACGCGCTTGTGGTCCTGCGATGTCGCCATCGGCAGCGCATGGCGGCCGTCGACCATCGAGATGAAGCTGGCTTCCTCGCCTTCCAGAAACTCCTCGATCACCACCCGCGCGCCGGCATCGCCGAAGGCATTGCCCGAGAGCATGTCGCGCACCGCCGCCTCGGCTTCTTCCAGCGTCATCGCCACGATCACGCCCTTGCCCGCGGCCAGGCCATCGGCCTTGACCACGATCGGCGCGCCCTTTTCGCGCAGGTAAGCCAGGGCCGCGTCGACCTCGGTATGCACGGCGTAGAACGCGGTCGGGATGCCATGGCGCGCCAGAAAATCCTTGGCGAAGGCCTTGCTGCCTTCCAGCTGTGCGGCAGCGGCAGTGGGTCCAAAGATGCGCAGGCCGGCGGCGCGGAAGGCGTCGACCACGCCGAGCACCAGCGGTACTTCCGGTCCGACCACGGTCAGGCTGACGCCTTCGTCCTGCGCCAGCTTGAGCAGGCCGGCGATGTCGGTGACCTTGACCGGCACGTTGCGGGAGTTCGCTTCGGTGGCGGTGCCGGCATTGCCGGGCGCGACCAGCACTTCGGTCACGCGCGGGGACTGGGCCAGCTTCCAGGCCAGGGCGTGTTCGCGGCCGCCGGCGCCGATGACGAGGACTTTCATTGCAAGTGCTCCTGTTGGCAGAGCCTCTCTCCCGCCGGGAGAGGGGTTGGGGTGAGGGTTCGGGGCAAAGCCACTGGTTGCTCGATCGTACGAAGCTTCGCCCGTACCTCAGCCGCAGGGATGCGGCTTCGATATCCGGCGATTCGCGCTCCCTTCTCCCGAGGGGAGCAGGCAGGCGCAATCAATGCCTGAAGTGGCGCACGCCGGTGAATACCATCGCGATGCCGTGTTCGTCGGCTGCGGCGATCACTTCGCTGTCGCGCATCGAGCCACCGGGCTGGATCACCGCGGCGATGCCGGCTTCGGCCGCCGCGTCCAGGCCGTCGCGGAACGGGAAGAACGCATCGGAGGCCATCACCGAGCCCGGGACCTGCAGGTGCGCATCGGTCGCCTTGATGCCGGCGATGCGTGCCGAATACACCCGGCTCATCTGGCCGGCGCCAACACCGATGGTGCGGTTGTCCTTGGCGTAGACGATCGCATTGGACTTGACGAACTTGGCCACCTTCCAGGCGAACAGCAGGTCGGAAAACTGGTCCTCGGTTGGCGCGACCTTGGTGACCACTTTGAGCTCGTCGCGCGTCACCACGCGGTCGTCGGCGGTCTGCAGCAGCAGACCGGAGCCGATCCGCTTGGAGTCGATGAAGTGCTTCGACGGCGGCGCCAGTGGAATGCGCAGCACGCGCACGTTGGCCTTCCTGGTCGCGTATTCCAGTGCACCCGGTTCGTAATCCGGCGCGATCAGCACTTCGACGAACTGCCGGTCCAGGATCACCTTGGCGGTGGCCGCATCCAGCGTACGGTTGAAGGCAATGATGCCGCCGAAGGCGCTGGTCGGGTCGGTGGCGTAGGCCAGCTCGTAGGCGTCGCCACAGGCCGCGCCGACAGCCACGCCGCACGGATTGGCGTGCTTGACGATCACGCAGGCCGGCGCGTCGAACTGGCGCACGCACTCCCACGCCGCGTCGGCGTCGGCGATGTTGTTGTAGCTCAGCTCCTTGCCCTGCAACTGATCGAAGGTCGCCAGCGAGCCCGGCGCCGGATACAGGTCGCGATAGAACGCGGCCTGCTGATGGGGATTCTCGCCGTAGCGCAGGTCCATGACCTTGACGAAACTGCCGTTCATTTGCGCCGAGAAGGCACTGCGCACCGGCACCTCCTTCGAGATGTCGGTGACGGCCGACAGATAGTTGCTGATCGACGCGTCGTACTGGGCCACGCGGTTGAACGCGGCCACCGACAGCGCGAAGCGCTTGGCCGCCGACAGCTGGCCATCGTGGGCCTCCAGTTCTGCGAGCAGCTCGGGGTACTGGTCGGGCGAGGTGGCCACCGCGACTCGAGCGAAGTTTTTGGCGGCGCTGCGCAGCATTGCCGGGCCGCCGATGTCGATGTTCTCGACCGCATCTTCAAGCGTGCAGTCGGCCCTGGCGGTGACCGCTTCGAATGGATACAGGTTGAGCACCAGCAGGTCGATCGGGGCGATGCCGTGTCCGGCCATCACCGCGTCATCGGTGCCGGCGCGGCCGAGCAGGCCGCCGTGCACCAGCGGATGCAGAGTCTTGACCCGGCCATCCATCATTTCCGGGAAGCCGGTGACCTCGGACACATCCTTCACTGCCAGGCCCGCCTCGCGGATCGCCTTGGCGGTGCCGCCGGTGGACAGCAGCTCCACGTTGCGGGCGGCCAGCGCCTTGGCCAGATCGATCAGGCCGGTCTTGTCGGAAACGGACAGCAATGCCCGGCGCACGGGCAGGAAATCGGAGGACATGGGGATGGCAGTTGGGAAGCGGCGCGGGGGCGGTATTGTAGGCCCCCGCGCCCGGGTGACGGGCCTTGACGGAAGCACAGGGATGTCGATCTACGCGCTGAAAGGGCGATTCCAGGACCTGCTGCGCCCCGGCGTGCGCGGCCTGTACCGGCTGGGCGTGACCGCCAACATGGTCACCCTGGGCGCGGCGCTGGTCTCGCTGGCGGTGGCCGCAGGGGTGTTCTGGCAGGCGCCGGCACATCCCGGCTGGTACGCGCTGCTGCCGGTGTGGATGCTGTTGCGGATGGCGCTCAATGCGGTCGACGGGATGCTGGCGCGCGAGTTCGGCCAGCAATCCAGGCCTGGTGCGTACTACAACGAACTGAGCGATGTGATCGCCGATGCGGCGCTCTACCTGAGCCTGCTGGCGGTGCCTGGCGTGCACGCGCCGGTCCTGTGGGCGCTGGTCTGGCTGGCGGCGCTGACCGAATACACCGGCGTGCTCGGCCTGATGGTCGGCGCCAGTCGCCGTTACGACGGGCCGATGGGCAAGAGCGATCGGGCCTTGATCATCGGTGTGCTCGGCATCGCACTGGCCGGCGGCTGGGCCGGCGCGCGCGTGGTCGATGCGGTCGTGACGCTGGTGGCGCTGCTGTGTGCGGTGACGGTGTTCAATCGCGTTCGCCAGGGCCTGCGCGAGGCCGGCGCGCGCGCCTGACCGTCCATGCAGATCCGACCACCATCGCGGCCCTGGCGCCTGTGGCTGGCCGCAGCCTGGGGATTGGCCGAGGCCACCGTGTTCTTCGTGATTCCCGATGTCTGGATCGGTCGGATGGCGCTGCGGTCGCGGCGCGCAGGCCTGCAGGCGGCCGCATTCGCATTGCTGGGTGCGGTCTCGGGCGGCGGGTTGGTCTACGCGCTGTCGCTGCAGGGCAATGCCGGGTTGCTGGCGCTGTTCGACTGGCTCCCGGCGATCGCGCCGGCGATGATCGAGCGCGTTGCCGATCAGCTGCGCACGCTGGGTGCGGTCGGCGTGGTGCTGGGCGGCTTCAGCGGCGTGCCGTACAAACTCTATGCTGCGCAGGTGCATGCGGCCGGCATCGGCTTGCCGGTGTTTTTGCTGTTCACGGTCCTGGCGCGCGGCCTGCGGTTCGTGCTGACCGCATTGGTTGTCGCATCGTTGGCCGGCAAGGCAGCGCGACGCTTGGGCGAAGCTGCGGTGCGACGCGCCTACGGCGTGCTGGTGCTGCTGGGCTACGCGGCGTACTGGACGCTGATGCCCAACTGACGCCTCAGGCCAGGCCGTAATCCTTGAGCTTCTTGCGCAGCGTGGCGCGATGGATGCCCAGCAGCGCGGCGGCGCGGCTCTGGTTGCCTTCGCAGTGGTTCAGCACTTCGACGAACAACGGGATTTCCATCTCGCGCAGGACGATCTCGTACACGTCATCGGCATCGCAACCGTTGAGGTCGCGCAGATAGCGGCGCACGGACTGCGCGACGTGTTCGCGCAGCGGCGACTTGGGTGTGCCACGACTGGCGTCCTGGCGGGTCGAAGCTGCGTTCAAGGCGTCCCCGGTAGATGCGACGAAGTGAGGGCCCGGCCGATGATCGACGCAAGTAGCGGATCGCGGCGGGGGAGGGAGTCTAGCGCGTGGCCGGCGGCCGCGCATCCTCGGAAATGCAAATCTGCCGCGTTCAGCGAAACTCGAAGGCGAAGGCCACCACGCCGCCCGGCGGTTCACGCACCTGCACCGTCATCTCGCCACTCTGCCCGGGCGCGACGGTGGTCTGGCGCAGCGCTGCATCCAGATAATCTTTTGGCATCAGCACTCGCGCACCGGCGATACGGCCATCGGCATCGGACAGCGATACCGCGATGGCCGGCCACTGCTGCGGCCACTGCGCATCGTTGCGGAAAGTGGCATGAACCTCCAGCACGCCCTGCGCGCCCGGGACCGGGCGCACATCGCGCGCCAGCATCGTGTAGGCCTGCGGCTGGTGCCAGGCGGGCAGGGTGCAGCGCAGCAGCGCGCAGGTGCGCTCCAGCAACGGACGCCAGTACGCATCCTGGGCCAGGCGCGCGCGGTCGGCGATCAGCATCTGCAGGCCGAGCGCGGCGACCAGCAGCGCCAGCACGCTCCATTGCCATCCGGGAATGCGCCGAGCCTTCGGCCTGGAAACGGCGCGGGTGAAACTGGGAACGACTTCCTGTTCCTGCGCATCCGCAGGATCGAAGTCGAGCGTCGTCGCTGGGTCCGACGGTGATGGCGCCGCTGCATCGATCACGCTGTCCACGGATGCACCGCCATCGTGCAAGTCCTCACGCATCGGCGTCGACACGTGCGCCGGAACTTCATTGGGCAACGGCGATGCGCTGGCCGGCAGTTGATCGGAATCCAGCGTCGAAGAGGTGGGTTGCACGGAAGCCCCGTTGGGTGTGTTCGATAACGCCTGTGGCCCGGGGGACGCCGCAGGATGCCTGGTGGAGGTGATGCCTGGTGTTGCGAGTGAAGCGTCGACCTGTGCGGGCGCGGTGCCTGGCCGCAGGAAGCTGGCCAGGCTTGGACCACGCGGTACGGTCGTACTCAGCGCTGCACCGCAATGGGGACACCGCGCCGGCGGCAACCCGGTGGCCGGGTCGGTCAGCAGCGCATGGTGGCAATGCGGGCAGGCGGACATCGGCCTATTCAAACATGGATGCTGCAGGCGACGCAGCGGCGATCTGCATCAACCGGCGCGGCGCACGCCTTCGATCCGCATCCAGTCGTCCTGGCCGGTGGCGACCAGCGCGTCGAACCACTGTGCGTAGCGCACCAGCAGTTCGTCTTCCTGGCCGTGCAGGATGCCGCTCAGGGCGATACGCCCGCCCGGCGCCACGCGCGCGGCCAGGGTGTCGGCCAGCGCATCCAGGGCCGAGGCCAGGATGTTGGCGACCACCACCGGATAGGTGCGGACCGGTTCGTCGGCCGGCAGGAACACCTGCAGGCGGTCTTCGACTCCATTGCGCTGCGCGTTGTCATGGGTGGCCAGCAGCGCCTGCGGATCGTTGTCCACGCCGGTCGCCTCGGCGGCGCCCAGCTTGAGCGCAGCCAGGGCCAGAATCCCCGAGCCGCAGCCGAAATCGAGCACCGGCTGATCCTGCAGCTGGCCAGCGTCGGCCAGCCCATCCAGCCACGCCAGGCACAGCGCGGTAGTCGGGTGGGTGCCCGAACCGAACGCCAGGCCCGGATCCAGGCGCACCACGGCCGCATCGGCGGTCTGGGCTTCGGTCGGCAGGTCGTGGTTCCAGGGCACGATGAAGGTGCGCGCGCCGAAGCGCATCGGCGCGAACTGGTCGATCCAGGCCCGTTCCCAGTCCTGGTCCTCCACGCTGCGGAACGCGACCTGGGTCCAGTCCAGGTCCGGGTCGAAGGCCTCCAGCGCGGCCAGCAGCACCAGCGCGTCGGCTTCGGCCGGAAACAGAGCGGTCAGCACCAACGCATGCCAGAGCGGGGTTTCGCCGACACCCGGCTCCAGGATCGCGCGCTCGCTGCTGGTCTCGGCATCGGCATCGACCAGGGTCACCGCCAGCGCGCCGATGTCCTCCAGCGCGTTTTCGTAGCGCGGCTGCTGCGCCTCGCTGCAGGGGATGGACAGTTCAAGAAAAGGCATGGCGCATTCCGCGTGGAGCCCGCGCAAACCGCAGGCGTCAGGGCGCGCCACCTTACTCAAAGCCTTGCCGCCCCGCCAGCGTAGCGCCGTGACTTGCCGATGAACCCTTGCGCGCACCTGTTGACGCCGGTTTGGCCCAGATCGCCTTTGTGACGGCCTTGGCTGATCGCGTCGCGTGGCAGGCATTGTCGATCTGTGGCCGGGCCTGCAATCGATTAAACTGCCAGCGCCTGGCCCGCCGGCGAACCGCGGCGCCGGGCGCCCTTTGCCGTCGACCTTGCGCATGCCGCCGATCCGTGCCCGCCATCTCTGGCTCCTTGCGCCTGCCGTCCTGCTGATTGCAGCGTGGTGGCAGCGCGATGGCATCGGCGCGCATCCGGTGACCACGCCGACAGCTGCCGATCTCCCGACCGTGGAAGCCGAAGCCGCGCCCGATCTGCGCTGGCGCGAGCGCCCGGCTGCCACTCGGACGGCGCTCCCGGTCAGCCAGCGCGACGCGTTTGAAGGCCAGGCCGACCTCTACCGCTATGCGCTGGAGCTCAAGCCCGCGGCCCAGGGCGGCGACGCTCAGGCCAACTGGCTGCTCAGCCGCGTCTACGATTATTGCGGCACCTATGCGCTGGATCCGGCCGGTTACCAGGCCGACGATCTGCTGATCGGCCACAGCGATTCGCCGGGTGTGCGCACGATGCTGGCCGCGCGCCAGCGGGTGGGCCAGCGCTGCGCGGGATTCACCCCCAGCGATGGCCTCAGTGCCCAGGTGATCACGCTGCAGCGCCTGCGCGCCGCCGAAGCGGGCAGCGTCGCCGCCGAAGCCGCGCTGCTGGCCCAGGGCAAGCCGCTGGAGGATTCGCCCGGTTATCGGCGCCAGCTGGTTCAGCGGGTCCTGGATTCGCGCGACCCGGAAGCCTACCTGGCGCTGTCGCCGGCGATGGGGCCGGCGGCCAGTGGCGATGAGGCCTATCGCGGCTACGTCGCCGGCACCCAGATCAGCCAGCTGGCCTGGCAGCTGGCGGCCTGTCGGCTGGGGCTGGAGTGCGGCGCGGGCAGCGTGCTGATGACCAGTTACTGCGCCAACGGCGGCATCTGCTCGCAGGACAGTTCGCAGGATTTCGCAACATTCGTGCTCGATGCCGCCATCCCGCGGCAGGGAGCTAGGAAAGTGGATGACATGGTGAGCCTGCTGATCAACGGCTCGGGAGCAAGCACATGAAATATCGTCGCTGGATGCATGGCGCCAAGTTCTGGCTGGGCGCACTGCTGTTCGTCGCTTATTCGGCCCTGGCCGTGGGCATCGTGATCGTCGATGCGCGGGATGCGCAGCTGCGCAACTTCTCGCAGGTCCAGCTGACCACGGTGGCCAGCAGCGAGGACCATCGCAGCGCCAGCGCGGCGCAGGTGGCGGCGGTCTATCGTGCGCAGAGCGGCATGCCGTTCTCGACCCTGCCGGCCGGTTCGACCTTCCAGATCGTCTGGCCCGATGGTTCCACCGAGACGCTGCAAATCGTCGACCCCACCTCGACGGTCGGCGTGCAGCCGGTGCGCGGCACCCAGGTCGTCGTGCCCAAGTAAGGGCATCGGCGATTGGCGGGCAACAAAAAAGGCGGGGAGTTCCCCGCCTTTTTGCTGGCCGCGATCTCGTGTTGACCCGCGTCAGGTCAGCGAGATGGCCTTGGTCTTGCGCTCGGCCAGGCGCTTTTCCAGGTAGTGGATGTTCTGGCCGCCAGCCTGGAAGCCCTTGTCGCGCATGATCCGCTGCTGCAGCGGCACGTTGGTCTTGATGCCTTCGACCACCGTCTCGTTGAGCGCCACCTGCATGCGCGCGATTGCGGTGTCGCGGTCCGGGCCGTGCACGATCAGCTTGCCGATCATCGAATCGTAGTTCGGCGGCACGCGATAGCCCTCGTAGATATGGGTATCGACACGCACGCCGGGGCCGCCCGGCGGATGGAAGTGCTGGATCAGGCCCGGGTGCGGCATGAAGGTCTCCGGATCCTCGGCGTTGATCCGGCACTCGATGGCATGGCCGGTCAGGACGACGTCGCTCTGCTTGATCGAGAGCTTCTGGCCGGCGGCAATCCGCAACTGCTCGCAGACCAGGTCAATGCCGGTCACCAGCTCGGTCACCGGATGCTCGACCTGGATGCGGGTGTTCATTTCGATGAAGTAGAAGCGACCGTTCTCGTAGAGGAACTCGAACGTGCCCGCGCCGCGGTAGCCGATGCGCAGGCAGGCTTCCACGCAGACCTTGCCGATCTCGTTGCGCTGGGCGACGGTGATGCCCGGCGCTGGCGCTTCTTCCACCACCTTCTGGTGGCGGCGCTGCATGGAGCAGTCGCGTTCGCCCAGGTGGATGGCGTTGCCCTGGCCGTCGGCCAGGACCTGGATCTCCACGTGGCGCGGGTTCTCCAGGAATTTCTCCATGTACACCTGGTCGTTGCTGAAAGCGGCCTTTGCTTCGGACTTGGTGGTCTCGATCGAGGCCTTGAGCGCACCTTCGGCGTGGACCACGCGCATGCCGCGACCGCCGCCGCCGCCGGCCGCCTTGATGATCACCGGATAGCCGATCTCGCGGGCGATCTTGGTGTTGGTGACGATGTCATCGCCCAGCGGGCCGCCCGAGCCGGGCACGCACGGCACGCCGGCGGACTTCATCGCGCGGATGGCTTCGACCTTGTCGCCCATCAGGCGGATGGTGTCGGCCTTGGGGCCGATGAAGATGAAGCCGGACTCTTCCACGCGTTCTGCAAAATCCGCGTTTTCGGACAGGAAGCCGTAGCCGGGATGGATGGCCTGGGCGTCGGTGACCTCGGCCGCGGCGATCAGCGCCGGGATGTTGAGGTAGCTCTCGCTCGACGGGGCCGGGCCGATGCAGACCGACTCATCGGCCATGGCCACGTGCTTGAGGTTGCGATCGACGGTGGAATGCACCGCGACCGTGCGGATGCCGAGGGTGTGGCACGCGCGCAGGATGCGCAGCGCGATCTCGCCCCGGTTGGCGATGACGACTTTATCGAGCATGAAATTCTTCCAATGCGCCGTGTTCTGTTAGTTCACTCCGGTCAGCCGGCGGGGCCGGCTGGCGTTGGCAGGCTCGCGGCTGGCGCCGCTCGAAACACCTGCTCACCCAATCACGAACAGCGGCTGGTCGAATTCGACCGGTTGGCCGGTTTCGCCCAGGATCGCCACGATCGTGCCCGAAGCATCGGCCTCGATCGGGTTGAACATCTTCATGGCCTCGATGATGGCCAGGGTGTCACCGGCCTTGACCTGCTGGCCGACGGTGACGAACACCGGTTTGTCCGGCGCCGGCGAGGAATAGAAGGTGCCGACCATCGGCGAGCGCACCACGTGGCCTTCGGGCAGGGCGTTGCCCGGCTTGGCGCTGCCGCCGGTGGAGGCCTCGGTGGGCGAATTCATCGGCATGGCCTGGGCCGGGCGCGCTTCGGGGGCGGGGGCCGGGGCGTAGCTCACCGGTGCCTGGGCGTAGCTGCCCTTGGGCGTGCGGGCCAGGCGGACGGACTCCTCGCCTTCCTTGATCTCGATTTCGGCGAGATTGGATTCTTCCAGCAGGTCGATGAGCTTCTTGATCTTGCGCAGGTCCATGGAGGCCTCTGTGGTGTGCGTTGGTACGGAGGAAAAGGAATGGCGGGCGTACGCGCCGGCCGGGTTTGCGGTTACCGGCGGTGCGGCACAGCGATGGCGGGCGGAGTCGGCGGGGCGGCGCGCGGCGCAGAGGCCAGCGGCGGGTTCCGATACGGCAGGTTGACCATCGTGGGCTCCGCGAGGAAGGCGGCAGTCTGGAGGAAGCCGGGAATGCTGTCCAGTTCGCCGAACTTGGCGGTGATTTAATCGTGCGTTTGAATTTTGCCGGCAGATGCGGCCGCGCCTACGGCCCAGCGGTCGATTTCGCCCGGGGCAAACGGTCCGACCTTCTGCCTGAGCACGCGTCCGTCCGCGCCGACCAGCACGCTGTACGGCAGAACGCCGGCGCGATTGCCCAGCCAGACGCTGGCATCGGCCGGGCCGGGCAGTTCCAGGACCAGCGGATAGCGCACCGGAACGCGCGCGAGGAAATCGCGCACGCCTTCGGCCGTGTCCAGCGCCAGGCCGAGCACCTGCACCCCGTTGCCGCCCTGGGCGAGCGCGAAGCGGTCCAGTTCCGGCATTTCCTGCACGCAGGGGCCGCACCAGCTGGCCCAGACATTGATCAGCAATGGCCGGCCCTTGGCCAATGCGTGCAGGTCGACCCGATTGCCGTCCAGATCGGGCAGGGTCAGCGCCGGCATCGCATCGCCCAGCCGTGCCGGTATGACCCCGGCCGGCGGCGGCTGGCTGCGGGCGTCTAGCGCGGTCTGCGCTGCGCGTTGGCCTGTTTCGGTGTCCAGCCGGCCGCCCTGCGTCCACAGTCCTGCGGCGATGCCCAGTGCGCCGGCCGCCACGGCAGCCAGCAGCAGCCGGACGCTGCCGCGATTCATTGCTGCGTCGCGCGCTGCAGGGCGTCCTTGACCATCTGTGGGGTCAGGACGGTCGGCAGGACTTCGCCTTCGCCACCGCTTCTGGGGAACACCACGTACAGCGGCACGCCGACCGCCTTGTATCGGGTCAGGAACGCGGTGATGGTCGGATCGACGTTGGTCCAGTCGCCGCGCATCAGCACCGCGTCGGCGCTGCGCAGGGCGGCGCGGAAATCGTCACGGTCCAGCACGGCTTTCTCGTTGGCTTTGCACGACACGCACCAGTCGGCGCCCATGTCGACGAACACCACCTGGCCCTGCTTGCGTAGCTGCGCCAGGCGCGCGGGCGAGTAGGGTTCGCTGCCGTCCGCCGACGCCGCGTTGGTCGTCACCGAAGCTGGCGGCAGGCGATACAGCAGCACCAGTGGGACCAGCGAAACCAGCAGCATGACGACGGCCAGCGTGCGGCGCAGCGGCGCGGCCTGGAAACGCACCCGCTGGAATGCCCACAGCCCCAGCGCCAGCACCACAAGCCCGGCCAGCGCCAGCGCGACCGCGTCGATGCCGCGCTGCTTGCCCAGCACCCACAGCATCCACACCGCGGTCAGGTACATCGGGAAGGCCAGCACCTGTTTCAGCGTCTCCATCCAGGCGCCCGGGCGCGGCAGGCGCGAGGCCAGGGCCGGCACAAAACCGATCAGCAGGAACGGCAAGGCCATGCCGACGCCGAGCGCCGCAAACACCGCCAGCGCCACCGGCAGCGGCGCGGCGAAGGCGAATGCCAACGCGGTCCCCATGAATGGCGCGGTGCAGGGGCTGGCCACCACCACCGCCAGCACGCCGGTGAAGAAATCGCCACCCAGGCCGCTGCGTTCGGTCAGCCCGCGCCCGGCGCCGGCCAGGCCATAGCCGACCGCGAACACCCCCGACAGGCTCAGGCCCACCGCGAACATCACATACACCAGCACCGCGATCACCAGCGGCTGTTGCAGCTGGAAGCCCCAGCCCAGCGCCTGGCCGGTCGCGCGCAGGGCCAGCGCGATCCCGCCGATGAGCAGGAAGCTGAGCATCACCCCTGCCGCATACGACAGCGCGCTGGCACGGGCGTGCCTGCTGCCGCGCCCGCCTTCGGCCAGCGACAGCGCCTTGAGCGACAGCACCGGCAGCACGCACGGCATCACGTTGAGGATCAGTCCGCCCAGCAGCGCGCCCAGCAGCGCCAGCAGCCAGGTCGATGCGCTCCCGCCCTGCGCGCGCGCCAGCACCTCCGGCGGCGGCGTCGAGCGCGGCACCTCTGTCGACGCGGCTGGCGCGGCGGCCGGCGTGGCGCGGTCGTTTTCCAGCGGGATGGGTGCCGTGTCTTCAGTCGGGGCAACCCGTTCGGCCGCCGGCGTGATCGTGCCGGCCGGAATCGAAAGCGCTACCTGCCGGGTCATCGGCGGATAGCAGATGCCATCGGTCTGGCAGCCCTGAAAGGTGACCTGCAGGCTGGCCCTGGCCGCATCGGCGCGCTCGCGCAGGACCGGCACGGGGACCTCGACCTGATCGAAGTACACCGTGACCTCGCCAAAGTGCTCGTCGCGGTGCGCGCTGCCCTTGGGCCATTTCGGATTGCCCAAGGCCAGCCCCTGCGCGCCGGACAGGGTCAGATGGGTGCGGTCGCGATACAGGTAATAGCCCCTGGCCGGGGTAAAGCGCAGCAGCAGCTGGTTGCCGTCATAGGCGATGGCTTCGAAGGCGAAAGCCTCTTCCTGTGGCAGTGGCGCGCGATCGGTCGCGCCGCTGCCGGCGGCCGGCTGTCCAAACAGCGGCGATCCATTGCGTATCTGGCCCACGCCCAGGCCGCCGGCCGCCGCCGGGACGGATGCCGTGGACGGGCCGGTCGGCTGGGCAGCCTTGACCGCCACCTGCAGCGTACGGCTCTGCGGCGGGTAGCAGACCCCGGCGTCGGCACAACCCTGATACCGCACCTGCAGGGTGACCTGGCCGGCCGCGGTGGCCGTCCCCGGCAACAGCGCGTCCAGGCGCCCGCGATAGGTTTCCACCGGGCCGAAGAATTCGTCGGTGTGCTTGTCGCCATCGGGCATCTGCAGCGTGCCGGGCTTGAAACCCGCGCCTTCGGCGTTCACCGAGGTGCGGTGCCGGTACAGGTAGTAGCCGTCGGCGATCTTCCAGTGCAGGGCGATGCCCTGGTCGGTCGCTTCGGCAGTCAGCACGAAGGCCTGATCCACCGGCAGCAGGCCGGAGTCATCGGCTGCCGCGGCGGGCAGGGCAAGGCAGAGCAGAGCCAGCAGGCTGGCCAGACGGGCGATCAGCGACATGCCGCAAAGCTTAGCGGAGCCGGCAGCTCCGCACCGGCCCGAGTGTGTTCTGCGGATGTGCGCTCCAGGTAGCCGAACGTGGCCAACAGCTCCGCTGGTCAGCTGCGGCTGGGCTCGCTGCTCCGGGCATGGCCGCGTGGCCGGGTGCGCCCGGTGCGCTGCGAGGCCAGGGTTTCCATTACCTCCAGCAGTGACAGGCGCGCCTTCAGCGGCGCCTCGCGGAAGGCGCGCACCAGCCGGAACTCGAGCGGGTCCTCGACCAGGATCGCCTCGGCGGTGGCGATCGAATCCAGTTCCACATCGCGTGACAGGGTCATGGCCCCGCGGCCGGTGGCAAGCCATTCGAACTGTGTACCGGTCGCCAGGGCGACCTCCCGCAGGTGCGACACGCTGGGACTCTTGCCCTTCGGCGACTCCCAGTGGCTGACTGCGCTTCGCTGCACCCCAACCGCTTCTGCCAACTGACTCTGCGAAAGACCCGCTAGGCGTCGCGCCATGCGGACTCGCTCGGGTGCATCCATCAAACCTCTCCGTGGCGATCGCCATCCAGAAACTTTTGTGACCATAGCCAAACGTTCCCCGGAGCGGAATCGAATCTGATACCAATGCTAACCTGTTGACCAAAAATAGGCATGCTTGGTCTGCTTGCGGTCACTAGTTTTGATGAAAATCGACGACATGAAGGGAAGTCTGGTGACTGTGGATACCTATATTCACTAGTCTGCCGGGATTTTGCAGAGGTTCAGACTTTGCTTATCGCCCCATGGATTGGTATCTCTAGCGCCGTCGGCAGGGAAGACGACATAGACAGGACGTCGGCGGGGGGAGTTGGCGCAAGTCAAGGCTCACGGAACAGGACTCCAGACCATTCCCTAGAAGGGCACGCATGCCGCACATGCGTGCCCTTCTTTCTTTTCTGCCGCATCCGCCGGTCGCAGGCGATGTAAAAAAACTTCGCCGGCTGGCCTTGAAAGCCGGCCCGAACTTCCCAATCTGCCGTGTCAGCCCACTGCATCTTGCGATGCAAGGGTTCTTTGTCGCCGCTGCGCTGGCACTCGTCATGGACGAGTGCTAACATCGCCGGCCCTTTCCTAGTCCAATCAATCACTTAAGAGGATTGACATGAGCAATATCAAGCCGCTGTTCGACCGCGTGGTCATCAAGCGTATGGAAGAAGAAAAGCTGTCCGCGGGCGGCATCGTGATCCCGGACTCGGCCACCGAGAAGCCGATCAAGGGCGAAGTCATCGCCGTCGGCGAAGGCAAGATCCTGGACAACGGCACCGTGCGTGCGCCCAAGGTCAAGGTCGGCGACAAGGTCCTGTTCGGCAAGTACAGCGGCACGGAAGTGAAGCTGGACGGCACCGACTACCTGGTGGTGAAGGAAGACGACATCTTCGCGACGCTCGGCTGAGCGCGCGGTTCGTCTGATCTCGCAACTCCTACACATCAAGAACAACTGAGGTAATACGCAATGGCTGCCAAGGACATTCGTTTCGGTGAAGACGCCCGCGCCCGCATGGTGCGCGGTGTCAACGTACTCGCCAATGCCGTCAAGGCCACGCTGGGCCCGAAGGGCCGCAACGTCGTACTCGAGAAGAGCTACGGCGCCCCGACCATCACCAAGGACGGCGTCTCGGTCGCCAAGGAAATCGAACTGGCCGACAAGTTCGAGAACATGGGCGCGCAGATGGTCAAGGAAGTCGCCTCGCGCACTTCCGACAACGCCGGTGACGGCACCACCACCGCCACCGTGCTGGCCCAGGCCTTCATCCGCGAAGGCATGAAGGCCGTCGCCGCCGGCATGAACCCGATGGATCTCAAGCGCGGCATCGACAAGGCCGTGACCGCCGCCGTCGCCGAGCTGAAGAACATCTCCAAGCCCACCGCCGACGACAAGGCCATCGCCCAGGTCGGCACGATCTCGGCCAACTCGGATGAGTCGATCGGCAACATCATTGCCGAGGCCATGAAGAAGGTCGGCAAGGAAGGCGTGATCACCGTCGAGGAAGGCTCGGGCCTGGAAAACGAGCTGGACGTGGTCGAGGGCATGCAGTTCGACCGCGGCTACCTGTCGCCGTACTTCATCAACAACCAGCAGAGCCAGTCGGCCGACCTGGACGACCCGTTCATCCTGCTGCACGACAAGAAGATCTCCAACGTGCGTGACCTGCTGCCCGTGCTGGAAGGCGTGGCCAAGGCCGGCAAGCCGCTGCTGATCGTGGCCGAGGAAGTCGAAGGCGAAGCGCTGGCGACCCTGGTGGTCAACACCATCCGCGGCATCGTCAAGGTCGTGGCGGTCAAGGCCCCGGGCTTCGGCGACCGCCGCAAGGCGATGCTGGAAGACATGGCCGTGCTGACCGGCGGCACCGTGATCTCCGAGGAAGTGGGCCTGTCGCTGGAGAAGGCCACGATCAAGGATCTGGGCCGCGCCAAGAAGGTCCAGGTCACCAAGGAAAACACCACCGTCATCGACGGCGCCGGCGAGTCCACCGGCATCGAGTCGCGCATCAAGCAGATCAAGGCCCAGATCGAAGAGACCTCTTCGGACTACGACCGCGAGAAGCTGCAGGAACGCGTGGCCAAGCTGGCCGGCGGCGTGGCCGTGATCAAGGTCGGTGCCTCGACCGAGATCGAGATGAAGGAAAAGAAGGCCCGCGTCGAAGACGCCCTGCACGCCACCCGCGCTGCAGTGGAAGAAGGCGTGGTCCCGGGCGGCGGCGTCGCGCTGATCCGCGCCAAGGCCAACCTGGGCGAGATCAAGGGCATCAACGAAGACCAGAACCACGGCATCCAGATCGCCCTGCGCGCCATGGAAGCCCCGCTGCGCGAGATCGTCACCAATGCCGGCGAAGAGCCGTCGGTGATCGTCAACACCGTGAAGGAAGGTTCGGGCAACTTCGGCTACAACGCCGCCAATGGCGAGTTCGGCGACATGGTCGAGTTCGGCATCCTGGATCCGACCAAGGTCACCCGCACCGCGCTGCAGAACGCCGCGTCGATCGCTGGCCTGATGATCACCACCGAAGCGATGGTGGCCGAGTCGCCGAAGAAGGAAGAACCGGCGATGCCGCCGGGCGGTGGCATGGGCGACATGGGCGGCATGGGCTTCTAAGCCATCCGCACACGCGTCAGCTGAGTCAGGAAAACCCCGCCGCACGGCGGGGTTTTCTTTTGTGGGCCGTCCGCATGTCCGCGCGCGAGTTGCACATGAAACATTCGCGCGGCAGAAAAAGTCGTGTTATCAATGTCCTCCAATGAACGCCTGCCGCGCCCGCTATTACTTTTGGTTTCCGAAGCCCACGGCGGAGGAAGGAGCGCGTTCACCCTGAAGAAACCCTTCAGACGCATCCCGAAAGCCGCCAGCGACACTGGCGGCTTTTTTCTTGTCCGCTGCCCGACTCCCACTGCAAATACACGACGACAGAGAACATCAAGATGGCCCCGCTGACCTCCGACCTGCGCATCCGCAAGATCGAACCGCTCGCAACGCCGGCCGAGCTGATCGAGGAATTCCCCTGCGACGACGCGGTCTCCGACACCGTCTCCAGCGCGCGCGCCGCGCTGCACGAGATCCTGCATGGCCGCGATGACCGCCTGGCAGTGGTGATCGGGCCGTGCTCGATCCACGACCCCAGGGCGGCGATCGAATATGCGCAGCGTCTGCGCCCGCTGCGCGATGCGCTGGGCGGCGAACTGGAAATCATCATGCGCGTGTACTTCGAAAAGCCGCGCACCACGGTGGGCTGGAAGGGCCTGATCAACGATCCGCGCCTGGACGGCAGCTTCCGCATCAACGAGGGCCTGGCGCTGGCGCGCGGCCTGCTGCGCGACATCAACGCGCTGGGCCTGCCTGCCGGCTGCGAATACCTGGATGTGATCTCACCGCAGTACATCTCCGACCTGGTGACCTGGGGCGCGATCGGCGCGCGCACCACCGAGAGCCAGATCCATCGCGAGATGGCCAGCGGCCTGTCCTGTCCGGTGGGCTTCAAGAACGGCACCAGCGGTGACGTCAAGATCGCGGTGGACGCGGTGGGCGCGGCCTCGCATCCGCATCATTTCCTGGCCGTGACCAAGGAAGGCCAGTCGGCGATCGCCTCGACCACCGGCAACCCGGATTGCCACGTGATCCTGCGCGGCGGCAAGTCCCCGAACTTCGATGCGGCCAGCGTGCAGGCCGCCAGCGAGGTGCTGGCCAGATCCGGTCTGGCGCCGCGCCTGATGGTCGATGCCAGCCACGCCAACAGCAGCAAGAAGCCGGAGAACCAGCCGGCGGTGATCGACGATATCGCCACCCAGCTCGAGGCCGGCGAGTCGCGCATCGTGGGCGTGATGGTGGAAAGCCATCTGGTCGCCGGCCGCCAGGACCTGGTCGAAGGCCAGCCGTTGACCTACGGGCAAAGTATCACCGACGGCTGCATCGGCTGGGACGCATCGGTGGCAGTGCTGGAGCGCCTGGCCGCCGCGGTGCGGGCCCGTCGCCTGCGTGCGGTCTCGCGGGCAGCCTGATCCAGCCGGCAGCAGGGCCGCCCCGCGCGACCCTGGTCCAGCCACACGCCTCGATCACGCGCGTCGGGCATGCTGCCGCGGATGGATGATGTCACTTCGCAAGCCGCCCGCTCCACGCCCGATTCGCCGCGCCGCCGCCGCTGGCTGCGCCGTACCGTCTGGACGGTGCTGGCCTGCTATCTGGGCTACCTGGCGCTGGGCAATCTGTACCTCAACACGGCGTTGGGGCCGTGGAGCATCAATCGCAAGCCCGAGAAATTCGTCATGCACTGGGGCCGCTCGCTGACCTGGTGGCCAGGCGAGGTGGTGCTGTGGAACGTATCCACGCATGGCCATGTCGGACGCACGGTGTGGTCCATGCAGGCCGCGCGCGCCAGCGGACACGTCTCGCTGTTCGCGCTGCTGGACAAGCAGGTCTACGTGCCGCGGCTGCGGGCCACCGATGTCACCGGCGCGGTCGATCAGGTAGCCGAGGAAATCCCGCCGCCCCTGCAGCGTCCGGGCGGCTGGCTGCTGAAATTTCCGTCGATCACCAGCGACAGCGTGCACGGTGGCCGCTTCGGTCGCCTGGTGTTGACCGGCCAGGGCCGGGCCAAGGTCGGCTTCACCAAGCGCCTGCGTGGCGGGCCGGCGGAACTGCTTGAATCCACCGCGCACTTCGATACGGCGCGTCTGGTCCAGGACGGCACGGCGTTCCTGCAGGGCGCGACGCTGAATGCGCGTTTTGCGATGTCGCCGGTGACCCGTGCCCAGGCCAAGGGCATCGAGAAACTGCGCTATGCCCGCATCGGTGTGACCGTGGACGGCGACACGCCCGGCCTGTCTGCACGCCAGAGTGATGCCGGCAGTCTGGAATTGCAGCTGCAGCCCGGCCAGGGCCACGTGCAGGGCACGCTGGCCTTGGAGCGTGCGGTGTTGCATCCCGGCGGCGCGCTGTCGTGGCGGATGCCGGTCACCATCACCGACGTCCATGGCCAGGTTCATCGCAGCACGCTGGCCGCGCAGCTGTCGGTCGACAAGGACCTGCACCTGAAGGCGGACATGCCGGCCCAGGTCGACGGCGTCCTGGCGATGGCCGCCGACGTGCATGCCGATGGCACCGGCATCCCGTTGAACGACATGCGTTCGCTGCTGCCGCGCACGTCGGGCCGCGTGGCGGGGCAATGGCAATTCTCCTCGTTGAAATGGATCACCGCGCTGTTCGTGGACGTGCCATGGCTGATCCTGGACGGCTCCGGCCGCGTGGACGGCGACATCACCCTGGACCACGGTGTGCTGGCGCCGGGCAGCCGCCTGGACGTGCCGCGGGTACAGGCCCAGGCCGATGTGCTGGGACAGCGCGTGACCGGGACCGGCAGTGCGCATGCACGGCTGGAAGCCGGCAAGGCTGGCCGCGCCCGCTCGCGCGTGGACGTGGTGCTGACCGAATACAGCGCGGCCGCACTGGATGACCTCAAGCGTCCCTATATCCGTGGCAACGACCTGCAGTTGCATACCGAAAGCGACCCGGACCTGGCCAAGGCGCGGCAGTCGCTGCAGGCGCACGCCCGTTTCAAGGACGCGCAGGTACCGGACCTGCGTGCGTACAACCGGTTCCTGCCCAACGACCATCTGCGCTTCGAAGGCGGCTCGGGCAGCCTGACCGGTCAGCTGGCACTGGATGCGGCCGGCAACGCGGGCAATGGTCGCGTGCGCATCACCGGGCGCAGCGCGCGCATGCAGGCGGCCGGGCTGGCGTTGCGCAGCGATGTCGATATCGACCTTAAGCTCCAGCGCGCCGACCTTGACCACCTGCGCTTCCAGGTCGATGGCAGCCAGGTGGCGATGAAGAACGTCAGCTTCGCCCAGGCCGGCACCGCACGCAGCGGCTGGTGGGCACAGGTCGATCTGCAGCGCACCCAGCTGGACGTCACCGACAAGCGGCTGGCGGTGGATGGCAACGTCGACGCGCGGATGAAGGATGTCGGCTTTCTGCTGGATCTGTTTTCCCAGGACCGCGACTACCCTGCGTGGATGGTCAAGCTGGTGGACGTGGGCAATGCCCGCGCGCGGGCGCGGGTGCGCTGGCAGCGTAAGGACCTGGTCCTGGAGGGTATCGATGCCAGCAACGACCGCTTCGACCTGGTCGGACGCTTCCAGCTGCGCGACCAGCACAAGCCACAGGGCGACCTGTATGCGCGCTGGGGATTGCTGGGAACCGCGGTCGAACTGCGCGACGGCCAGCATCAGTTCCACGTGCTCGGAGCCAGGCGCTGGTATGACCGCCAGCCGTCCTATCTGAAGTGATCGCTGTTCAGCTGGCAGCCGGCCCCTTGTTTTGCAGTGCAGCGTGCAATGTGCCGACACCGGGCGCACGATGGATCCGCATCCCGACGTGGGGGAGGGAGCAGGCCCGTAACTGGCGAAAGCCGTTGCGGGCTTTTTTGTTGCCGGATGTTGAGCCCTTGGGATTAGCCCCAGTCCTGCTGCACTAGTCCTGCTGCACTGCTGCGTTCCGTCCGGCGGGACTTCGGCCAAGGCGTCCCGGCTGGCCAGGCGATAGAATGACGCCATGGAAACTTCCGCCCCCCGCCAGATCCCGCTGCAGGTCGTGACTGCGGCGCCCGCCGCCGTTCCGCTGGAGACCGGGGCCAAGCAGATCGGTGGCGACAAGATCGGCCGCTCGCCGGTCCAGTTCGCCCAAGCGCCGGTGTTGCGCAAGCCCTCCTGGATCCGGGTGCGGATCCCGTCCGGCAATGCGGTGGCCACCCTCAAAGCCAAGCTGCGCGAGAACCGCCTGGTCACGGTCTGCGAAGAAGCCAGCTGCCCGAACATCCATGAATGCTTCGGCCATGGCACGGCGACATTCATGATCCTGGGCGAGGTCTGCACCCGTCGTTGTTCGTTCTGCGACGTGGCCCATGGCCGGCCCAAGCCGCCCGACGCGTCCGAGCCGCTGAGCCTGGCCAACACCGTGGCCGACATGGGCCTGAAGTACGTGGTGGTGACCAGCGTGGACCGCGATGACCTGCGCGACGGCGGTGCGCAGCATTTCGCCGACTGCATCAGCGCCATCCGCAGCCATTCGCCCGGGACGCGCGTGGAGATCCTGACTCCGGATTTCCGTGGCAAGGGCCGGATGGATCGCGCGCTGGAGATCCTGGCGAGCAGCCCGCCGGACGTGTTCAACCACAACATCGAGACGGTGCCGGACCTGTATGCCAATGTCCGCCCGGGCGCCGACTACCAGTGGTCGCTGACCCTGTTGCAGAAGTTCAAGGCGCAGCACCCGAACCTGCCGACCAAGTCCGGGATCATGCTGGGCCTGGGCGAGACCATGGAGCAGGTGCAGGGCACGCTGCGCGACCTGCGCGCGCACGATGTCGACATGGTCACCATCGGCCAGTACCTGCAGCCCACGCCGCACCACCATCCGGTGCTGCGCTACTGGACCCCGGAGGAGTTCGCCGAGCTGGAGCGCTACGGCCTGGCGCTGGGCTTCAGCCACGTGGCCTCCGGCCCGATGGTGCGCTCCTCGTACCACGCCGATCGTCAGGCGATGGAAGCCGGCGTCGCCAGCTGAGTGCATTCCAAACGCCCCGTTGCCTTCGTCCGCCGCCTGGCCAAAAGCCCGGCGGCGGCTTTGTATCCGGCCACTGCCGGGCGGTGCGTTCACATTTCAGTACCGATGCACCGCTAGGCTGGAAATGCAGGTGACAGCCTGCGCAACTTTCGGCACTGTGGTGCGGTCCATGCGCCTGTTGTTCCCCACATACATCCCCACCGGCCAAACTGGCCGCGAGTCCATCGAATGAAAGCCAAGCTCACCTACACCCTGTTGGCCCTGGCCTTGTCGGCCCCCGTGGCGCTGCTGGCGCGTCCCGACGGCGACAAGCCGGCCGCGCGCCCGGATTCCAGCGTGGTGCCGATGGGTCCGACCACCGACCAGTCGACGACCTCCAAGCTGGTCTACGGGCTGCTGTCCGACAGCCGCTACGCCTACCGGCCACGCCAGCTGGACGATGCCCTGTCGCAGGACGTGTACAAGCACTACCTGGATTCGCTGGACCCCAGCAAGCAGTTCTTTACTGCCAAGGACATCGAGGGCTTCATGCCGCTGTCCACGCAGCTGGACGATGCCATCAAGAGCGGCCAGCTGACGCCGGCGTACGACATGTTCTCGGTGTATCGCAAGCGCGTTGGCGAGCGCGTGGCCTATGCCCGCAGCCTGCTGAAGAAGCCGGACTTCGACTTCGACAGCCAGCAGCGCTGGGAGTACGACCGCGAGAAGGCGCCGTGGGCCAAGGACGGCGCCGAGCTCAACGATCTGTGGCGCAAGTCGGTGATGAACGACTGGCTGCGTCTGCGACTGGCCGGCAAGAAGCCCGATGCGATCGCCCAGACGCTGGACAAGCGTTACGCCAACGTCCAGCGCAGCGTGGACGAGCTGGACAGCGAGGACGTGTTCCAGACCTTCCTCAATGCCTACACCTCGGCGGTCGATCCGCATACCGATTACTTCACGCCCAAAACGGCCGAACAGTTCAACCAGCAGATGTCGCTGTCGCTGGAAGGCATCGGTGCGGTCCTGCAGCGCCAGGAGGACACCGTGGTGATCCGCGAGATCGTGCCCGGCGGCCCGGCCGACCTGTCCAAGAAGCTGCAGCCGGGTTCGCGCATCGTCGGCGTGGCCCAGGGCAGCGACGGCGCCTTTACCGATGTGATCGGCTGGCGCACCGATGATGTGGTCACCCTGATCCGCGGCAAGAAGGGCACCAAGGTGCGGCTGGAGTTCATCCCGCCGGAAGCCGGTGTGGACGGCGCGCACAACACCGTCACCATCACCCGCGACAAGGTCAAGCTGGCCGAACAGGCGGCCAAGAGCGAGATCATGACCCTGCCGGCCAGCGGCGCCGAACCGGAGCGCAGGATCGGCGTGATCAAGCTGCCGGCGTTCTACCAGGATTTCGAAGGCCGTCGCCGCAACCCGAACGACTACACCTCGGCCACGCGCGACGTGCGCCGCCTGCTGGATGGCTTCAAGGACCAGAAGCTCGATGGCGTGGTGATGGACCTGCGCAACAACGGCGGTGGCTCGCTGGACGAGGCGGTCGACCTGACCGGTCTGTTCATCGACCAGGGGCCGGTGGTGCAGGTGCGTGAATCCGGCGGCCGGGTTTCGGTCAGTGGCGATACCAATCCAGGCGTGTCCTGGGATGGCCCGCTGGCGGTGCTGATCAACCGCGGTTCGGCCTCGGCCTCGGAGATCTTCGCCGGCGCGATCCAGGACTACGGTCGTGGCCTGGTGATCGGCGAGACCAGCTTCGGCAAGGGCACGGTGCAGAACCTGGTCGATTTGGACCGCTGGCCGGCCAACGAGGGCGGCCAGCGCTTCGGCCAACTCAAGCTGACCATCGCCCAGTTCTTCCGTGTGGCCGGCGGCAGCACCCAGCACAAGGGTGTGGTGCCGGACATCTCGTTCCCGGCCAGCATGGACGCCACCGAATACGGCGAGGACACCTACGACAACGCGCTGCCGTGGACCAAGATCGCCGCCGTCCAGCACACCCAGTACGGCAATTTCGCGCCGCTGCTGCCCAAGCTGGAAAGCCTGCACGAGCAGCGGGTCAAGGGCGACAAGGAATACCAGTGGTGGTCCGAGGACGTGGCCCAGTTCCGCGCCGAAAAGGCCAAGAAGTACGTCTCGCTCAACGAAGGCGAACGCCGTGCCGAACGCGACAAGCAGGAAGCCCAGCGCAAGGATCGTCAGGAAGAGCGCAAGCAGCTTGGCCTGCCGCTGGATCCGCTGGCCAGTGATCTGTCCGACGACGGTCTGGGTGCCAGCGAGCGTGACATCGTCAAGGATGCCGCGCGCGAGAAACTGGCCAACAAGCGCCCGGATCCGCTGCTGCACGAATCGGCCGCGATCCTGGGCGATGCGATCGGCGTGCTGGGTCAGGACAAGAAGCTCTCGGCGCAGGTGCTGCCCGAATCCACCAAGCCGAGCAGCTGGGCCGACTGATCCCGCATAGCAGGTGCGGGAAGAACGGGCGCCTTCGTGGCGCCCGTGCTGTTTCTGGCCCTGCCGGCTGCACCGAGCCATCGATGCGGTGCTGCAACGCCTGTTTCCACCTGCGCGCCTGGCCGCTCCCCTAGACTGTGCGGCCATTTGACAGGCCCGCGCACATGTCGTCCCCCGCTTCCACCGCCGCCGTGTCCGCTCCGCGCGGATGGAAGGTCCTGACCGCGTTGCTGCTGGTCTATGTGGTGTGGGGATCGACCTACCTGGGCATCCGCATTGCGCTCGGCCACGGCATGCCGCCGCTGCTGGTGACCGCGGGCCTGCGTTTTATCGTGGCCGGCACGCTGCTGTTCATCGTGCTGCGCTGCAAGGGCGTGGCAGCGCCGACGCGCGCGCAGTGGAAAACGCTATGGGTGATGGCCGCACTGCTGCTGGGCCTGGGCAACGGCATGGTGGTGCTGGCCGAAACTACGGTGTCCTCCGGTCTGGCGGCGGTGGCGGTGGCCTCGATGCCGGTATGGATGGGGCTGTTCGGCATGCTGCGTGGCCAGCGTGCCACGCGCGGCGAATGGCTGGGCATCGTGCTGGGCTTTGCCGGCGTGGTCTGGCTCAACGCCGGCGGCACGCTGACCGGCAGTCCGATGGGCCTGCTGTATCTGCTGATCGCGCCGATCGCCTGGGCGTTCGGCTCGGTGTGGTCGCGCGGGCGCGATCTGCCGTCGCCGTTCATGGCCGCGGCAGCGCAGATGCTGTGCGGCGGGGTGATGATCATGCTGGCCGGTGTGCTGCACGGCGAACGCCTCCATGCCTGGCCGCCGCTGGAAGGCGTGCTGGCGGTGGGCTATCTGGCGCTGTTCGGCTCAGTGGTCGCCTTCACCGCGTACGTGTGGCTGCTTCACAATGTGCGGCCAGCGCTGGCGGGCAGCTATGCCTACGTCAACCCGGTGATCGCGGTGGCGCTGGGTGCGTGGCTGGCGCATGAGCATTTCACCGCGCACGACCTGGGCGCGATGGCGGTGATCCTGGCCGGCGTGGTGGTGATCAACCTGGCCCGGATCCGCGCCAAGTGAGCGTGGTCGCACCTGTCCTGGACCGCCGTGGCGTGGCGGCGACGGTTGGCGCCTTCGTGATCTGGGGATTGTTTCCGCTGTACTGGCGGCTGCTACAGCACGTGCCTGCGCTGCAGATCATCGCCCACCGCGTGGTCTGGAGCGCCGTGCTGGTGGTGGGCTGGCTGCTGCTGCGCAACGGACTAGGCTGGCTGCGCGCCATCGCCGCCCAGCCGCGCGCGCTGCCGACCCTGGCGCTGACCTGCCTGCTGATCAGTGGCAACTGGGGGCTGTACATCTGGGCGGTCAACAACGGCCATGTGGTCGAAGCCAGCCTGGGCTACTTCATCAACCCGTTGGTCAGCGTCCTGCTGGGTGTGATCGTGCTGCGCGAGCGGCTGACGCGCCTGCAGTGGATCGCGGTGGCGATGGCCACCGGTGGCGTGGCCTGGCTGACCTGGCAGGCCGGGCACGCGCCGTGGATCGCGATCGGCCTGGCGATCTCCTTCGGCGGTTATGGTCTGCTGCGCAAGCTGGTCCAGGTCGACGCGGTCGCCGGGCTGGGCCTGGAAAGCCTGTACCTGCTGCTGCCGGCGCTGGCCCTGGTGGCCTGGGGCGAAGCCGGACATGGCGGGCAGTTTGTCGGTGGCTGGGGCCTGGTCACGGACCTGCTGCTGATCCTGGCCGGTGCGGTCACCGCGGTGCCGCTGGTCGGCTTTGCCTATGGCGTGCGGCGGGTACCGCTGTCGCTGGTAGGCCTGCTGCAGTACATCTCGCCGATGCTGCAGCTGCTGCTGGGCGTACTGGTATTCGGCGAGGCCTTCGGCCATGAGCGGGTAGTGGGCTTTGCCCTGATCTGGGCCGCGCTGGCGATGTTTGTCGGCGACATGGTGTCGCGCGCCCGCCTGCGTGCCTGACCGGACATCACGATTCTCTATGGCCGCGCTGGGCATCATCCCGGGGATGAAAGACGATGTCGCATCGACCCTGCCGCTGGCCGATGTCCACCGCGTGGTGATGGATGCCAGCGCGCTGGCGTGCCATGCCCATGCCGCGCTGGCCCTGGTGGTCGAAACCGAGGGTTCAACCTACGTGCGCAGCGGCGCGATGGCGCTGTTCGACGGCCCCGACGCGCAGGTCGGCTGGCTCAGCGGCGGCTGCCTGGAGCCGGACATCGAGGCGCGCGCGCTGGCCGCCGCCCAGGCTGGCCAGATGGACTGGATGGAAGTGGACACCCGCGACGACGAGGACCTGCTGTCCGGCTCGGCGGTCGGCTGTCGCGGTCGGCTCACCCTGGCGCTGCTGCCGCTGGCGCAGCTGCGCGGCTGGGGCGAGGCGGTGAAAGCCTGGCGCGGCGGCGCGGATCTGCAGCTGACCCTGCAACCGGCGGCGCAGGGGCGGGTGGCCGTGGGTTTCGGGCAGGCGCGCTGGGAACTGCCGTCCGCGCCTGTGCCGCAGGCGGCCCAGGCCGGCGCGGCGTTGCTGTTCAAGGCGCCGCCACAGGTGGTGCTGTTTGGTGCCGGCCCGGAAATGCCGCTCCTGCTGCCGCTGCTGCGCAATGCCGGCTGGATGACCACGCTGGTCGAACGCCGGCCGCGCTGGTCGCCCACCGCGCAGCGTCCGCTGCCCGCAGATGACTGGCAGGCCAGCACGCCGGCTACGGCCGCGGCGCTGCCGGCGCTGGCCACCGCCGATGCGGCCTTGGTGATGCACCACAATTTCGAACTGGACCGCGAGGCGCTGGAAATCCTGGCGGCTACCGACATCCCCTTCATCGGCTTGCTGGGGCCGCATCGCCGCCGCGAAGACTTGTTCCGGCTGCTGCCGCGTTCGGCCACGTCCGCGCTGGGCAAGCGGCTACGCTCGCCGGTCGGCCTGGATCTGGGCGGCCATGGCGCGCATGCCATCGCGCTAAGCATCGCCGCGCAGCTGCAGGCCTGGCATCACGGACGGACGGCGTGAGCGACCATGTGGCGGTGGTGCTGGCGGCCGGTGGCAGTCGTCGCCTGGGCGGACGGCCCAAACAGCTGATCCTGCGCGACGGCGAAACCCTGGTGCAGCGGGCGCTGCGCCTGGCCCGTGACACCGCACCGCGGCGCCTGCTGCTGGTGGTCGGCGCCCGCGCGACGCAGATCGCCGCCGGCGCGCGTGCGGCTGATGTGCAGGTGGTGCTCAACCGCGACTGGCGCGAAGGCCTGGCCTCCAGCGTGCGCGTTGCGCGCGATGTCCTGGCCCGGGATCACGCCGGCGCCACGGGTTGCCTGCTGCTGGCCTGCGACCAGCCCGCGCTGGAACTGCCGCACCTGCAGGCCTTGCTGCAGGCCGCGGCCTTGTCCGCGTCCGGCTGCGCGGGCACGGTACACGGCGCGCGGATCGGGATTCCCGCCGTGGTCAGCATTTCGCGCCTGCTCGCGGCGCAGCCGCAGGGCGATGCGGGACTGCGCGAACTGCTCAATGCGCTGGCGCCCTCGCAGGTCGGCAAGGTCCATGCGCCCGAACTGGCGTTGGACCTGGATACGCCACCGGACCTGGCCGACGCCGCACGCCGCGGCTGGATCGACGCGCCGCACGTCTGAGGCGTTGGCTCAACGCGCCAGGGCCACCATCGGTGCGCGCAGGGCAGGCGTCAGCGGATGTACCTCGGGACAGGTCTGCGTGCGTACGGCGGTCTCGGCAAACCATTGGTCGACGCTGGGAGCCAGTCGGTCCAGTCGCATCGGCAGGCTCAGGTGGGTTTCGCCCGGCACTTCCAGATAGGCATCGCGCGGTGCGGCCGTCGCCAGCGCACGGCCGTGCGCGACCGGGATGTGGTGGTCATTGGCGCCATGCACGATCAGCACGCAGGCCGGCGTGGCGCGCAGCGCCGAGGCCACGTCCACGGCATCCAGATCCAGCTTGAGCTGGGCATCGGCCGCGGCGATCACCGCGTCCAGGTTCTGGCGGCCATAGGTGGCCTGCGCGATCAGCGTGGTGGCCGCGGTCTTCCAGGTGTCCGGGCGGCTGCTGAGCATGTGCGGGACCATGTCGCGGATGCCGCGGCCGGCGTTGTCGAACGACTCCATCGCCACCACGCCGGCCACCTGATCGCCCAGGGCGCGCGCGGCGAACACCGAGGTGGCCGCGCCGTAGGACACGCCGAACAGGTACAGCGGCCCGGCGATCTCGCCGCGCGTGCGCAACTCGTTCACCACCTGCGCCACGTCCTGGCCTTCGCGCGTGCCGTAGCCGGACGGGCCGCTGCCCGAACGCCCGTGGTTGCGCAAATCCAGGCTGATGGTGCGGTAGCCGGCCTGGGCCAGCTGCAGCGCCCACGGCATCAGCGAATCGCCATCCATCATCCAGCCGTGCAGCAGCACCACCGTGCCGCGCGGCGCCACTGCATTGGTGGGCTTGCTGAAGCCGATGTCGAAGGCCACCTGGCGCAGCGCCGAGCCGTCCGGATCGCCGGTATAGCGGTACTCCAGCCGGTAATCGCCCGGGTCCAGCGCTCGCCAGAAGATCGGCACGCCGCCTTCGCCCGGCAGCCGGCCGCTGCGCGTGGGCAGGCGCGCCATCAACGTTTCCACGTGCGCGCTGTCCAGCAGCGGCGACACGCCGCCCGGCGCGATCAGGCGATTGCTCAGCGATGTGGAGTGGGGCGGAATGCAGGCGGCCAGCAACAGGCAGCACGTGCAGACCAGCAGGAGCAGGCGGGACATCGGCGCACGGGACGGAAACAGCGGCCGCGCAGCGTAGCGCGGTGATTTCCTGCGGCGCTATCGCATCGGCATGACAGTGTCGTGACATCTGCAACCTGCGCCGATGGGCGGAAGATGTGGCGCACAGCTTCTTCCGCCCATCGGCGAACCCTCACACCTCGCGCAGGGCTACCGTGATCGGCAGGCGCGCGGCGCGCAGGGCCGGGAACAGCCCGCCGACGAAGCCGATCGCCAGCGCCCATTTGATGCCGGTCCACAGCACGTCGGGCGAGACTTCGAAGGCGAAGGTGAGCTGGCCGACGCCGCCGGCCAGCGTCGAGGCGGTGAAGCCATTGAAGATCAGCCACGCCAGCACGCCGCCGAGCACGCCGCCCAGCAGCGCCAGCAGCATGGTCTCCAGCATCACCGCCACCACCACCGGCAGGCCGCGAAAGCCGATCGCGCGCAGCGTGGCGATCTCGCGGGCGCGCGCGGCCACGGTGGCAAACATGGTGTTGAGCGCGCCGAACACCGCGCCGATGCCCATGATCCCGCCGACCACCATGCCGATGGCGCGGATGATCTTGGTCATCGTCTCGGACTGCTTGCTGAAATAGGACAGTGTGGTGTCGGCGTCCACATCCAGCTGCGGATTGCCGGCCAGCGCGGCCTTGAAGCCGGCAAAGGCCGGAGCGCCGGTCAGCTTGGCGGTGACCGAGGTGCGCGTGCTGCCGCGGCGATAGGTGGTCGCCACCACTTCGGCATCGGCCCACAGCTCCGAATCGGTGGCATCGCCGGCCTGGAAGATGCCGGTCACCGTCCACAGCTGGCTACCCAGGCGGACCTGCTTGCCAGGTTCCAGTCCCTTGAATTGCCGCTGCGCACCGATGCCGGCCACCAGCTCGCGCCGGCCGGGGGCGAACTTGGCGCCCTGCACGATCTTGACGTTGGGGCGCACGGTCCAGGCCGCTTCGCCCACGCCGCGCAGCTGCACGCTGCCGTCCTCGTCCGGGCCGCCGCCGCGCACCGGCAGGTTGGCCGCGACCACCAGCTCCGGCGAGATCAGCGCGCGGTTGTCTGCGTCGCGGGCCACGCCCGGCGCCTGCGCGATCTGGTTGACCGCATCGTGCGAGAGCGTGGACATCACCTCGGCCGAGGACGCGCCGCGCAGCACGATGGCGGTGTCCTCGCTGCCGCTGGCGCGCAGGGTGGCGCGGTAGCCCTCGGCCATGGCCAGCAGCGCCACCAGCACCGCGACCACGCCAGCGATGCCGATCACGATCACCGAGGAAGACCCGATGCGCTGGCGCAGCGTGCTCAGGCCGACCTGGGTGACCGAACCGGCCTGGCGGCCGCGCCGGGTCAGCAGCATCCACAGCGCGAACACCACTGCCAGCGGCAGCAGCACGAACCAGGGCAGGGCCAGCCATGCGGCCAGGCCAATGAGCACGACGACGAACAACAGCAGGCCGCGTGCGAAGGATTTGATCAAACGCATGATGACTTCTCCTTAGCGCCCGGCCAGGGCGTCGACGATGTTCAAACGTCCGGCACGCAGCGCCGGCAGCAGGCCGACCAGCAGGCCGATGCCCACCATCAGCGACAGGCCCAGCGTCCAGCTGCGCAGGCCCACCGGCGGCATGGTGATCGCTCCACCGGTGGCAGAGGTCAGGATCGGGCCCAGCAGCGCAGCGATGCCAAGGCCCAGCACGCCGCCCAGCACCACCTGCAGCACCGATTCGGCCAGTACCAGTCCCAGCACCGCGCCGTCGCGGAAACCGATCACCTTGAGTACCGCCAGCTCCGGGACGCGCTCGCGCACGGCCAGGGCCATCGTGTTGCCGGTGAGCAGCAGCAGGGTGAAGAACACCGCGCCCATGATCGAGCCGACGATCAGGCCGATGTCGGCGGTCTGCTTCATCCACGAGGCCATTGCCGCCGATTCGGTCTGGGTCTTGGTCTCGTGGTCGGAGTTGGCCGACAGCGCATCGATCGCCTTGGCCACCCGATCGGCCTGGTTGGCGTCGGCCACGCCGGCCACGTACCAGCCCACGTCGCCGTCGATGTAGGGCGATGACTCTTCGAAGTACTTGTAGTGCATCAGGATCATCTGGTCGTCCCAGCCGGCGCTGGCCTCGTTGGTGCCGCGCATGACGCCGACGATGTCGAAGGACCAGTTCTTGCTGCCGTCGCTGTTGGGGAAGATGGTCGACAGCAGCGGAATCTTCTGCCCGACCTTCCAGTTGAAGCGCTTCATCAGCCCCTGTCCGACCAGGATGCCGGTGCGGGTGTTGGCGAAGGCCTCGCGCTGGGATTGCTCGACCTCGATCTCCGGATACAGATCCAGATAATTGGGCGCCACGGCGAAGCTGAAGATCTGGTTGCGCGCGTCCTGATAGGCGCCGCCGAACCAGTTGGCGTAGGTCACCTGGGTCACGCCGTCCACGCGCGCGATGCGGTCGTTGAGCGACAGCGGCAGGGTGTCGATGAAGGACAGCCGCGAACCGGTCTGCAGGCGCTTGGCGCCCTGCGCGCTCTGGCCGGCCTGGGCGAAGCTTTCGCGCACGCCGTTGAGCAGGCCGAACAGCAGGAACGCGGCCAGGATCGACACCAGGGTGAGGATCGTGCGGGTCTTGCGCCGGAACAGCGCCGCCCAGATCAGGTGCAGGTATTTCATGATGCCTCCAGCTGTTCCCCTCTCCCTCCGGGAGAAGGTGGCGCCAAGCGCCTGATATCGAAGCCGCATACCTGCGGCTGAGGTGCGATGCGAGAGCGCGGCGTCATGCACGGGCCGAACGCTCACCCCAACCCCTCTCCCAAGGGGAGAGGGGTTACGCGTATGTGGGCTGCTCGACCAGCACGCCCTTGTCCAGGTGCAGCGTGTGCTTGGCGTGCTCGGCGGCCTTGGGGTCGTGGGTGACCATGACGATGGTCTTGCCGTGCTCGCGGTTGAGCATCTGCAGCAGGCCCAGGATCTCCTCGGCGCTGTTGCGGTCCAGGTCGCCGGTGGGTTCGTCGCAGATCAGCAGGGTCGGGTCGGAAACGATGGCGCGGGCGATGGCCACGCGCTGCTGCTGGCCGCCGGACAGCTCGTTGGGCTTGTGCGCGCGACGATCGGCCAGGCCGACCAGGGTCAGCGCGATCTCGGCATTGCGCTTGCGCTGGGCGCTGGACAGGTGGGTGAGCAGCAGCGGCAGCTCGACGTTCTTCTGCGCGGTCAGCATCGGCATCAGGTTGTAGAACTGGAACACGAAGCCGACGTGGTCGCTGCGCCATTGCGCCAGCTGTCCGGCGCTCATTTTTTCCAGGCGCTGGCCATCGATTTCCAGTTCGCCGTCGCTGGGCGTATCCAGGCCGCCGATCAGATTGAGCAGGGTGGTCTTGCCCGAGCCGGACGGTCCCATCAGGGCGACGAAGTCGCCGGCGGCGATATCCAGGTCCAGGCCGTGCAGCACATGCACCTGCTCCGGACCACGCTGGTAGGTCTTGGTGAGATTGCGGATGGAAACCAGGGACGTCATGGCGATGCCTCGTGCGGTCGGCTCGGGTGGACGGGCCCGAACAGGGACGGGTTCACGCGCACGGAAGTCCGGCTCCGACGCGTCACCGGCGCGCTGGCACCGGTCTTGCTCTTGCGGAACGACGACCGGGAGCGCCGGATTTCGACATCCGCGCCGCCGGGGATAGCGGTCTTGCGCTACGACTTGTCTGCGGCGGTTCCGGTCTGCACCTTGTCGCCATCCTTCAGTGTCGGCGGTGGATCCAGCACCACGGTCTCGCCGGCCTGCAGGCCGCCCAGGATCTGGCGGTCGTTGGCCAGCGTGGCGCCCGGCTTGAGCGTGCGTTGCTGCACATGGCTGTCGTCGATGACCACGAAGGCGGCCTGCGCGCCGTCGCGCTCGGTGATCGCGGCAACCGGCACGCGCACGCCCTGCGGCTGCTGGCTGGCCTGCTGTGGCTTGGCATCCTCCAGAAAGCTGACGTTGACGCCCATCTCCGGGACGATGCGCGGGTCTCTGGACTTCAGCGCGATGCGCACCTTGACCGTGGCCTTGCCGCGGTCGGCGGTAGGAATTACCGCGATCACCTCGGCCGGGATCTTCCAGTCCGGATAGGCGTTGAGCGTGGCCTCCACCGGCATCTTCGGCTGCACGCGGCCGATGTAGGCCTCGCCGACGTCCACTTCCACTTCCAGCGAATCCATGTCGACGATGGTGCCGATGCCGGTGCGGGTGAAGCCGCCGCCAGCCGACAGCGGCGAGACGATTTCGCCGGGCTGGGCGGACTTGGCGGTGATCACGCCGGCAAACGGCGCGCGCACCACGGTGTAGTCCTTGCCGATGTCGGAGATCTTCAGCTGGTCGCGTGCGACCTGCACATTGCGGCGTGCGGTCTGCAGCTGCGCCCGCAGCGCATTGCGCGTGGCCACCTGCTGGTCGTACTGCGAGCGCGAGACCAGCTGCTGGGCCACCAGCGAATCCAGGCGCCTGGCCTCGGCTTCGGCCTGGGTCAGCTGGGCCTGCACGTTCTCCACCTGGCTCTGCGAAGACGCCAGCTGGGACTGGGCCAGGTTGCGTTCGGCATCGGCGTTGATCGGGTCCAGGCGGGCCAGGATCTGGCCTTCCTCCACGCGCTGGCCTTCCTCGATCATCACCTCTTCCACCCGTCCTGTGATCTGCGCCGAGACCGTGGCGATGCGCCGGGCGACCACGTAGCCGGTGGCGTCCAGCACCGACGCGGCGGCGTTGTCACCGCCCATCGCCATCGCGGTGGCGGTCCGTACCTGCACCGGCCTGGCGCGATTCAACACCAACCACGCGCCGGCCCCAAGCAGTGCCAACACCAGCACGATGATCAGCGTGATCCACAGGCCCTTGCGCGAAGGCGAGGGCGGCGGCGCGCTCCGGTCGATGCGCAGTTCCTTCAAAAGTTCGGCAGAGGCGTTCATGGGTCCATCAATGACGTCGTTGGATCGGAAGTGTGACCAACCGGGTGGTTCGCACCAAGTTGCCGGAAGTCACAAGCTGTCGTCGGAGGCGTGACAGCAGGCCGCAGCATGCGCGGCGGCGCCGGACGCCGCCAGTGACAGGTGTCACCCCGAATCACTGATGACGGCCACTGCCATCCCGTTGTCCCGCGGCGCAGGCTAACCGCACTTCCCGGTAACCGCAGATACGTCCATGCAAGCAACGCCCGCCCATATCGCGCCTGCATCGCTGTCGCACGTCCACAAACGCTATGGCGCCTTCACTGCATTGGAGGATGTGGACCTGTCCCTGCAGCCGGGCCGCGTACTGGCGCTGCTCGGGCCCAACGGCGCCGGCAAGAGCACCGCGGTGTCGCTGCTGCTTGGGCTGCAGCGCGCCGATGCGGGGGAGGCCTTGCTGTTCGGGCAGGCGCCGCAGCAGTTGGACGCGCGCCGCCGCGTCGGGGTGATGTTGCAGAGCGCGGCGCTGCCGGAGACCTTGCGCGTGGGCGAACTGATCGCCCAGACCCGCGGTTATTACGCCGATGCGCTGAGCGTGGCCGACTGCGTGGCCATCGCGGGGCTGGAAGGCCTGCTTGGCCGACGCTACGGAAAACTTTCCGGCGGCCAGCAGCGGCGCGTGCAGTTCGCCCTGGCCATCTGCGGGCGCCCGCAGGTGCTGTTCCTGGACGAGCCCACCACCGGCATGGACATCGAAGCGCGCCAGCAGCTGTGGGCGGCCATCGGCGAGCGCGCCGCCGCCGGATGCGCGGTGCTGCTGACCACCCATTACCTGGAGGAAGCCGAAGCCCTGGCCGACGACGTGGCGGTGCTGCAGGCCGGGCGGATCGTGGCCCGCGGCAGCGTCGCCCAGATCCGCGCCCGCGTGCTGCAGCGCTGCATCCGTGCGCAGACCGAGCTGGATGTCGAGGCCATCGCGCACTGGCCGGGCGTGCGCAGTGCACGCCGCAATGGCGTTGCGATCGAGATCCAGGCAGAGCCTGCCGAACCGGTGGTCGCCCGCCTGCTGCAGGCCGATCCGCAGCTGCAGGACCTCGAAGTCCGCCGCGCCGGGCTGGCCGATGCCTTCCTTGCCATCACCCGCAGCGCGGAGGCCGCATGAACATCCTGATCGAGACGCCTGCATTGCCGCGTCCTTCGCTGGCCGGCATCTACCTGCGCGAGGCGCGCTACGAATTCCTGCGGCTGCTGCGCACGCCGTCGTTCGCGCTGCCGACGATGGTCTTTCCGCTGATGTTCTACCTGCTGTTCGGCGTGCTGCTCAATCGCGGCAATCCCGGCTCCAGCAGCTACCTGATGGCCAGCTATAGCGTGTTCGGGGTGATGGGGCCGGGGCTGTTCGGCTTTGGCGTCAGCCTGGCGCTGGATCGCGAACGCGGCCTGCTGACCCTCAAGCGCGCGCTGCCGGTGCCGGCCGGTGCGCCGCTGCTCGCCAAGATGGTGATGGCGATGGTGTTCGCCACCTGTATCGGCGCGGCGCTGATGCTGGCCGGGCGGCTGCTGGGCGGGGTGCAGCTGTCGCTGGTACAGATGGCCACGCTGCTGCTGATCGATGTGCTGGGCGTGCTGCCGTTTTGCGCGCTGGGCCTGCTGATCGGCATCCTGGTTGGCGGCAGCGGCGCGCCGGCGGTGGTCAACATGGTCTACCTGCCGCTGGCGCTGCTGTCCGGGCTGTGGCTGCCACTGTCGATGCTGCCGGCGTTCTTCGGCCAGATCGCCCCCCTGTGGCCGGCCTGGCACCTGGGCCAGCTGGCATTGAAGGTGGTGGGCCACGATGGCGGCCATCCGGTCTGGCTGCACGTAGCGATGTTGATCGCGGTGACCGTGGTCTGTTTCGCCCTGGCCCAGCGCCGGCTGCAGCGCGCGTGAGCGTCGCGCACGTGGACCTGCCTGCGCCTGGCGCGACGCGCTCCCCTTCGCCTGCAGCGCGATGGCAAGATCGCCGCATGCCCGTGAGTCCTTCGCCATGAACCCTCATTCGCTGCCCGCCTGGGTGCGCCCGGATCCGGATTCGGAGGCCGCCGAACGCCTGCGCCAGGGCAAGTCGCCCTGGACCGAAACGGTGCATCTGCTGTGGTCGGCGTGGGTGTTCGTGGTGCCGCTGTTCGGCAACGGCGGCTACAACCTGCCCTGGGCGATGTGGACGCTGTCGTCCTATCCCACCTTCCTGCTCCTCTACGCGATGACGCTGCTGCGCTCGCGGCGCACCCGCAACCGCTACGCATTGGCGATGGTCGTGATGAGCGCAGCGCTGCTGCCGGTGTATCCCTCGGGCATCAGCTATTTCGTGTTCGGCTGCCTGACGCTGTGCCCGGACGGCCCGAATGCGCTGCGCCGATACCTGGGCCTGCTGGTGCTGCTCAATGTGCTGTACCTGGGCTGCGCCGCTGTTGTGGGCTATCCGTGGCAGATGCTGGTGTGGCTGCCGATCACGGTCCTGGGCACCGGTACGGTCATCGGCGTGCAGCAGCTCAACCGGCAGAAGGACGCCGCCCTGCGCCTGAGCCATGAGGAAGTGCGCCGCCTGGCCGCGGTGGCCGAACGCGAGCGCATCGGCCGCGACCTGCACGATCTGCTCGGCCACACGCTGTCGCTGGTGGCGCTGAAATCCGACCTGGCCGTGCGCCTGGTCGAGCGCGATCCGGCCGCCTCACGGCGCGAGATGGCGGACGTCAGCACGGTCGCGCGCGAAGCGCTGGCCCAGGTGCGGCGCGCGGTCAGCGGCATCCGCTCGGCCCAGCTGGCGGCCGAGCTGGCCTCGGCGCGCCTGCTGCTGGAATCGGCCGGCGTGGCCCTGCAGTACCACGTCGATGACACGCCGCTGCCGCCGGCCGTGGAAACCGCCTTCGCCCTGGTCCTGCGCGAAGCGGTGACCAACGTGCAGCGGCACGCGCGTGCACGCGCGGTGCGGATCGCGGTCGAATACATCGACGAAGCGCTGGTGCTGGAGATCCACGATGATGGCCGCGGCGGCGACATGGTGCCGGGCAACGGCTTGGACGGCATGCGCACCCGCGTGCAGGCGCTGGGCGGCACGCTGCAGATCGACGGCGCGCGCGGACGTGGAACGACCGTGGTCGCACGGGTGCCGCAACCCACTGTCGCGGAGCGATCAATCGAGCGCCCGGCTGGGCCTGTGGGAACCGCTTCAGCGGCGATGACGCCTTCCCGATGAAGCCCCCATCGCCGCTCAAGCGGCTCCCACAGCAACGACCGCTAGAATCCCGCCATGCCGTCTTCGACTCCCGTCCCGTGATCCGCGTGCTGCTGGCCGAAGACCAGGCCATGGTGCGCGGCGCGCTGGCCGCGCTGCTGGGACTGGAAGCGGATATCGAAGTGCTCGGCGCCGCGGCCGATGGCGAATCGGCCTGGCGCGAGTTGCAGCGGCTGGTGCCGGACGTGCTGGTGACCGACATCGAGATGCCAGGGCTGTCCGGCCTGGAACTGGCCCAGCGCGTCCAGCGCCACCAGCTGCCCACGCGCGTGGTCATCGTCACCACCTTCGCCCGGCCCGGATTCCTGCGCCGGGCGCTGGATGCCGGAGTGGCGGGCTACCTGCTCAAGGATGCGCCGCCCGAACACCTGGCCGACGCGCTGCGCAGCGTGCACGGCGGCGGCCGGGCGATCGCGCCCGAACTGGCCCTGGAGGCCTGGTCCGAACACGACCCGCTCAACGAACGCGAACGCCAGGTCCTGCGCCTGGCCGGCGACGGCGCCACCGCCGCGGACATCGCCAGGCAGCTGCACCTCTCGCACGGGACAGTGCGCAACTACCTGTCCGAGGCGATCAGCAAACTGGGCGCCGGCAACCGCATCGAAGCTGCCCGGCTGGCGCGACAGAAGGGCTGGCTGTAGGCGGGATCAACACTGGATGGAAATCGGATTTGCCGGTATGCCGTTGAGCGTGGCCTGTGGATACAGGTCCATCCCAGTCGTGATCGAAGGTCAGAACCACTGCCGTTCATGGCCGGCACCAGCTGCGCGTACGAAATTTAGTTCGTACCACTCGAAAATACATGCCGCAGGTCGCAGCAGCTGTCGTCGCAGGTGAAGCCCTCCAGGTCTAGGTACCCAGCAGGATGCGCAGGTAGCTGATCCAGGCGTCGCCCTCCTCAAAGCCGGACAGCGCCTGCAGCGGCGACTCATGCTGGGCATCATTCAAGTGGTTGCGAATCAGCCAGGACTCGGCCATCACCGCACCGCATCCATTGCGAAAGCTGTCCCGGTTTGGCCAGGACCGCAGCAGGGCATGCGGATGGCGGCGCGGCAGGATCAGCCGGCGTAGCGGCTGCGCAGCATCTCGAATGCGGCACGCAGCGCCATGGCTTCGCCACCGGCAGGGCGTCCCGGACGATCGCTGTCGTTCCAGGCGTACACGTCCAGGTGCGCCCACGGCGTGCCGGCCGGCACGAAGCGCTCCAGGTACAGCGCGGCGGTGACCGCGCCGGCCATGCGCGAGCCGGCATTGGCCAGGTCGGCCACGGTGCTGGTCAGGTAGCGCAGGTAGGGGCGCCACAGCGGCAGACGCCACAGCGGATCGCGGCTGCGTTCGCCGGCTTCGAGCCAGGCATTGGCCAATGCATCGTCGTTGGAAAACAGCACCGGCAGGTCCGGGCCCAGAGCGACCCGCGCCGCGCCGGTGAGCGTGGCGAAATCCAGCAGCACCTCGGGTTTGTCCTCGCCAGCGTAGGCCAGCGCGTCGCCCAGGATCACCCGGCCTTCGGCGTCGGTGTTGTCGATCTCCACGCTCACGCCGGTGCGGGTGGCAATGATCTCGCCCGGACGGAACGCATCGGGACCGATCGCGTTTTCAACCGCCGGCACCAGCAGGGTCAGGCGCACCGGCAGCTGGCGGCGCATGACCAGTTCGGCCAATGCGATCGCATGCGCGGCGCCGCCCATGTCCTTCTTCATGTTGCGCATGCCGTCGGTCGGCTTGATGTCCAGGCCGCCGGTGTCGAAGCACACGCCCTTGCCGACCAGCGATACCCTGGGCGCGTCCTGCGCACCCCAGCGCAGCGCGATCAGGCGCGGCGCGCGGTGCGAGGCGCGGCCCACCGCGTGGATGGCGGGAAAGTTGTGGTCCAGCAGCGCCTGGCCTTCGAACACTTCGACCTGCGCGCCATGCGTGTCGCCGATCTGGCGGACCACGGTTTCCAGATCGGCCGGGCCCATGTGCTCGGTCGGCGTGTTGACCAGATCACGCACGCGCAGGGACGCGGCCAGCAGCGCGTCGGTCTGGGCGTCGGCGGCATCCAGCACCAGCCTGGCCGGCGCACGCGACGGCGTCTTGTAGCGGTCGAAGCGATACGCGCCCAGGCCCCAGCCCAGCTGCAATGCGCTGCGCGCTTCGGCCGACAGTGCGCCTTCGGCACGCCAGCTGGTGCCGGCCGGCAGTGCAGTCGGCGCGTGCCCATAGCTCAGTGGATCGGCCGGATCGCCAATCCCGATCACCGCGCCGGCAATGCCGGCATCGCCCGGCAGCAACACCAGCGAACCGGGCGCGGCGGCAAATCCTTGCGCCTGCAGCCAGGCGCGGACCGCAGCCGGCTGCTGCGCACTCCAGTCGGCGAACTGTTCGCGCTGCAGCACATGCAGCGGCAGCGTGGCCGCGTCGGCGGTCTCGAGGAAGGCAGGCAGGCTCATGCGGCGGTGTCCTTGGTGTCCAGATGCGTATCCAGCCAGTCGGCCAGTGCGCTCAATGTCGAGAATTCGAGGTCCGGCTGCAGCTCGTCCAGCGGCCAGATCGCACCTTCGCGATTGAGCCAGCAGGCGCGCAGGCCTGCGCGCATCGCGCCGGCCACGTCCATCACCGCATGGTCGCCCACGTGCAACACCTGCGCCGGCGGCAGCGCGAGCCGTTCGCATGCGGCATGGAAGATGCTGGCCTCCGGCTTGGCCGCGCCATGCTCGCGCGAGCCCAACTGGAACACGAAGTGGTGATCCAGCCCACAGCGTGCCAGGTCTGCGTTGCCATTGGTCAGCGCGGCCACCGGCACGCGCGCGGCGATGCGCGCCAGCGCTGCGATCGCGTCGGGATAGCACTCGACCTTGTTGCGCTCGGCGTAGAAGATCTCGAAGGCCGGATCCAGCAGCGCCATGTCCGCGCCACTGCGGCGCAGCGCATGTTCCAGGGTCAGCTTGCGCAGCGCCGACAGGTCGTGGATCAGGTGCGGGTTGTCGGCGAAGACCTGCTCGCGCAGCGTGCGCATCATCTCGATGGGAAACCGCACGGCGGTGGCGGGGCTGTGCTGTTCCAGCCAGGCATGCATCACCTGCTCGATGCGTGCGCCGATCGGCGCGAACGGCCACAGGGTGTCGTCCAGGTCCAGGGTGACGGCGCGGATATCGAAATTCATCCAGTTATTTTAGCGCGCCCGGGCCGGGCAGGCCGGATAGGCTTTTTGCTTGCCGTTGCCGTTGCCGTTGCCGTTGCCGTTGCCGTTGCCGTTGCCCTTGCCCTTGCCCTTGCCCTTGCCGTTGCCGTTGCCGTTGCCGTTGCCGTTGCCGTTGCGGTTGACGTTGCTTCACCTGTCCGAGCCGTAAAAGCACGCCGAGCACCGGAGCAAAGCAGGGCCGGAGAGGCGCGGATGTCTGAGCGCAGCGAGTTCCGCGCCGTGCCCTGCTTTGCGAGGAGCGCAGGGGACCGATGCGTAGCATCGGCGTGTGTCCGGCGAGAAGCGGTTTTGCCTCCTTTTGCCGCGACAAAAGGAGGTCGCGCCCGTAGGACGTGAAAGCTTTGCTTTGCTTTGCTTGGCCTTGGCGTTTGCTTCTTAAGACTCAAGCAAATGTGCAAGGCAACAACTTCAAGCAGGATCAAGAGCTTTCGCACCTGAAGGTGCGACTTCCTTTTGTCTTGGCAAAAGGAAGCAAAACCGCCAGCGCCTGACACTCGCCGCCGCGTTGCGGCGGTGCCCTGTGCTCCTCGCCCGACACGGCACGGCGCGGGAACTCGCTTCGCTCAAACACCCGCGCCTCTTCGGCCGTTTCCGGCTGTGGTGCTCGGCTCGCTTTAAGGGCGCTGAAGATCAACATCTGAGCAACAGCAACAGCAACAGCAACAGCAACGCAACGGCAAGCGACGGGCCGCTCCAGCAGAACGCATGACGAATCACTCCATCAGCCGCGCCCAGCCCTCCAGGCCCTGCACGCGCGCCAGCACCAGCTTGATGCAGACCAGCATCGGCACCGCCAGCAGCAGGCCGATGATGCCCAGCAGCGAGCCGAAGACCATCAGCGCCAGGATCAGGATCAACGGCGAGAGCCGCATCTGCCGGCCCAGCACGATCGGGGTGATTACCTGGCCTTCCAGCGTGTGCAGGCCCAGGTAGATCACCGCCGGCAGCAGCGATGGCCAGGCATCGTCGAACGTGGTCAGGCCCACCACCAGCATCATCACCATGCCGATCAGCGGGCCGACGTACGGGGCGAAGTTGAGGATCGCCACCATCGTGCCCCACAGCAGCGCATCGGCCAGCGGAAAGCCCAGCAGCGTCAAGGTGCCGGCAAACAACAGGCCGACCACGGTGTTGATGATGCTGATGGTCAGCACGTAACGTGAGACCGAGCGCTCGATCGACTGCAGGATGCCCACGGTGAGCTTCTGCTGCTGCCGGTGCGGCAGCAAAGCGATGGCATGTCGTTGCAGCTGTTGGCCATAGACCATGAAGAAGAACGTCAGCAGTACCACCGCCAGCACCGAGGCGACCATGCGCGGGGTGGTGGCCAACGTCCGGAAAGGATCCTCGGCGGTGCGCATGGCCTGCGGCCGGCGCCCGGTGTCGCCGGCGGCGGCGCGGGCGAAGTTCTCCGCGGCCTCGTTGGCGTCGTACATCGGCTTGGTCAGGGTGCGCAGCTTGGGCGCCAGCTGGCGCAGCTCGCGCGGTGCGGCTTTGGCCCAGGCCGCGGCAGGCGGCACCATCTGATAGGCCAGCACCGCAGTGCCGGCAAGGCCCAGGGCCAGCACGAGTACCGCGCCCAGAAAGCGCGGCACGTAGATCTTCTGCAGGCCCCGGATCAGTGGATTGCCGATCAGGGCCAGAAAGCTCGCCAGCAGCACCGGCAGGATCACGGCCTGCGCCAGCCACAACGTATAGCCACACGCCAGAAACGCCAGCACCACCAGCGACATCGGCGCGCGCGGACGTGCAGGCGGAGGCGTCGTCGGTGTGGAGACCAGTGCCTGTCCTTCAGGCAGATCCAGATCGGGCATGGCCATGTCGGTGACGCTCAGCGTTCGGAAACGTCGGTGGCCGCCTCGGCCGGGCGCGGCGGATGCGCCGCCCAGGGTTCGGTTTCGCCACGCTTGTCGGCGGCACGTCCGTAGGACGACGCATTTCGCGCTGGTGCGTGCCCACCATCATCCGCCGTCGCCATGCCTGCGGCTCGGGCCGTCGCCGCATGGCGTGCCGCTTGGGCGCCTGCTTCTTCACCGGCGTTGCGCGCAGCGGCGGCTGCATGCTGGGTGGCGCCTGCAGCCGTATGTGCACTGCCGGCGGCACTCTCGGCCTTGTCCGCAGCCTGGTCGGCCTGCCATGCCGCAACGGCGGCCTGCAGCGAAGTGAACATCCCCGACACGGTGGTGATCACCCGCAGCCATTTGGTGGCGCCCAACGCGTGCGAGGGCTTGGTCTGCCCGGCCAGGAAGCCCAGGCCCAGGCCGACCGCCACGATGCGCCACGGCGTCCAACCCTGCTTCCAGTGCCTGACCAGCGCATCGGCGTATTCGGTCGTCTGCTGACGACGCCCTTCGACCAGGGATTCAGCCCGGTTGACCCGGTGCTTGAGCTGTTCGAACTTCATGGCGTGCCCCCGCCCGCCACCGGCATGGGCGGCTGCGCGATGGTGTCCTTCCCGGCGTCCTTGTCCTTGTTGATCTCTTCATCGTCACCCAGGCCCAAGGCCTTCAACTGGCGGCGTGTCGCTTCCATGTGGGTGAAATTGAAATAGTGCAGCATCTTGAAGACGCTGAACCCGGTGACCGCCACGCTCAGGCCTGCGGCAATGGACAGCGACGCCAGCCACGACAGGCCCATGCGCTGCAGCAGGGCGATCAACGCGCCCATCAGCAGCAGCCAGCTGGACACGCCGAACACGGCGGCCACCGACATCCACACCATCGCCCGCGCCAGCGCCACGCGCGCCAGCGCGAATTCGGCCAGCATCAACGTGCGCAGTGCCCGTGCAGTGGAAACCGCCGAAGACAGACCTTCCTTGCCGGCTTTACCGACCCGGCGCAGGCTGTCTTCCAGCGATGGTGGTGTCTCCGGCGTTGGCCGGTCGGCGTTGCTGTCGCTCACTCGTTGCCCCACGCAGACAGCGGCTTACTCGCCGCTGCTGCGACCCAGCTTGGCGATGACCCAACCGGCAGCCAGGGCAACGCCGAAAGAGGCCAGCGGACGCTCGCGGATCAGCTCGGCGGCGCTGTCGATCAGGTCGCGGCCCTTGTCCATCAGTGCGTCAACCTGCTCGCGTGCGGCTTCGCCACCAAATTCGGCGGCGCTGATGCCAGCCAGCGCGCTGTCGGACAGTTCCGACTTGACCTGGGCCTTGCCGAGCTTGAGCTCGTCGGTGGCCACGCCGGCAGCGCCGCGCACTGCGTCACTGGCAGCAGAGGCGGCGGATTTCAGATGTTCCCCGGCTTCACCCAGGGTGCTTTTCATGTTGTCTGTGGCGTTCGGCATGGTCATGGAATGTCTCCTGGGGTTGAGTCGATTTGACTTGGGCGACCTTACCCCAGGCAGGCATGAACGCCCTGTTAGTTTGCGTGGCACCTCACGCGCGCCGGCGTAACGTCAGCGCATCAGCAGCTGGCCTTCGCCGCGGCCGTTGCGCCATACGCTGAGCACCAGCTGCGCCGGACGCTTGCCGAAGCTGGAACAGAATCCCGCCAGGTCCGAGAAGTTGCCGGTGCTGCCGGCAAACACGATGTCGCCCGGACGCAGGCCGCTGGTCCAGGCGCGGCTGCCCTGCTGCACGTCGCCGACCTTGACCCCGCCATTGGCGCCATTGGCGCGCAGGGTCTGGCGGGTGGCTTCGTCCAGTTCGTCGAAGGTCGCGCCGGCCAGGCGCGGGTCCAGCCCCGCACCATCCACTTCGCGCAGCTGCTCTTTCAAGGTGGCGCTGAGCCTGAGCGCCTTGCCGTCGCGGCGCACGTCCAGGCTCACCTTGCTGCCCACGCCCTGCAGGCCTTCGAAGTTGTGCAGCGCCGCGCCGTTGTCGATGCGCTGGTTGTTGGCCTGCAGGACCACGTCGCCGGCCTGCAGGCCAGCGGCGGCGGCGGCCGAGTTGGGATAGACGCTGGTGATCAGGGCCCCGCCCGGACCGTCCAGGCCCAGGCCATCGGCCAGACGCTGGGTGACATCCTGGGTGGTCACCCCCAGCGTGCCACGGCGGACCACGCCCTTGTTGGTGTAGAGCTGCTCGGCGATGTTGCGCGCCAGGCCGATCGGGATCGCGAAGCCCAGGCCGATGTTGCCGGCCATCGAACCGGACGGGTTGAAGCTGGCCGTGTTGATGCCCACCAGCTGGCCCTGCAGGTTGACCAGCGCGCCGCCGGAGTTGCCCGGATTGATCGAGGCATCGGTCTGGATGAAGTTCTGGTAGCCGGCCACCGGGATGCCGCTGCGGCCCACGGCCGAGACGATGCCCGAAGTCACCGTCTGGCCCAGTCCATATGGGTTGCCCACCGCCACCACGAAATCGCCGACCTGCAGGCCATCGCTGTCGCCCAGCGGGATCTGGGTCAGGTCCTTGGCCGGGATGCGGATCAGGGCCACGTCGGTATCCGGGTCCGAACCCAGGAACTCGGCTTCGACGGTGCGTCCGTTGCTCAAGGTCACCGATACGCCGTCGGCGTTTTCGACCACGTGGTGGTTGGTCAGGACCAGGCCGCGCTGGGCGTCGATGATCACGCCCGAGCCCAACGCGCGCTGCACCCGCTCCTGCGGCATGTCCGGAATGCCGAACATGCGGCGGAACACCGGATCGTTGGCGAATGGCCCCAGCGGACTGGCCACGCGCACGGTCTGGCGGCTGTAGACGCTGACCACCGCCGGGGTGACGCGCTTGAGCATCGGCGCCAGCGACGGCAGCGGCTGGCCTTCGACCGCGGCCGGCAGGGCGGCGGCCGTGGTCGGCAGGATCGCGGTGGTCGGCGGCACGTCCTCGCGCGCCTGTGCCGGATGGTCCAGCGTCTGGTACAGGCCAAGGGCAACAAAACCGCCGAAGGCGGCGGCAGCGGTCAGGGCAAGCAGAGTCGGCAATGGGCGCATGTCGGCGTCAGGATTCGAAGGCGTTGGAAGGAATGCACCAGGCCGGCAGCGCCACTGTGGAAGTGGCTCGCCATCCCCCGGCGAGAACCTGAACGAGTGTGCTTTCCAGCGCCTAAACCGGCAATGAAACCGGCGCATCCGGCCCGCGGGCGGTTCCATGCAGACCACATTGCCGCGTTCCACGCAGAACCGGCAATCGGCGGTTGACACCGCCTTGGGGCAGGACTAACTTCTTCGGCTGGCAGCCCCAAGATGTAGCGCAGGGGTCGCATGACGGCCCCAAGCAGTAGGGTTTGGCTTGGGAAACCCGCGCCATAGGGGAACCGGCGCAATGCAGCAGGTCGTGATCGCCGGGCAGATGCCCGGCAACACAATCGGCATCACCTTTGCAGCCCCTTCCCAGGCGGTCCGGCGCGCGGCTATGCGGCATGCGCCGCCGGCCCCGGCACAAGCCAACACTTCGCTTCCGTGCCTTGCGGCGCGGCGGCATCATTTTCACTAGGGAGAGCTCCAACCCATGAGCACGGTGCGCCTTGAGGCGGTCAAGAAAGAACAAGCGGCCCGCGTCATTCCGATGCAGCCCGCATCCCAGGACATCTGGGACAAGAAGTACCGCCTGAAGAGCAAGGCCGGCGAGGCCATCGATGCCGACATCGACGGCACTTACCAGCGCGTGGCCCGCGCCCTGGCCGATGCCGAACCCACGGTCGAAAAGCGCACCTATTGGTACGAGCGCTTCCTGTGGGCGCTGCGCCGCGGCGCGATCCCGGCCGGCCGCATTACCTCCAACGCCGGCGCGCTGGAGCACAAGCCGGCCACCAGCACGATCAACTGCACCGTGTCGGGCACCATCACCGACTCGATGGACGGCATCCTGGAGAAGGTCCACGAAGCCGGCCTGACCCTCAAGGCCGGCTGCGGCATCGGCTACGAGTTCAGCACCCTGCGGCCCAAGGGCGCGTTCGTCGCCGGTGCCGGCGCGTACACCTCCGGCCCGATGTCCTTCATGGATATCTTCGACAAGATGTGCTTCACCGTGTCCAGCGCCGGCGGCCGCCGCGGCGCGCAGATGGGCACCTTCGATGTATCCCATCCGGACGTGAAGGACTTCATCCGCGCCAAGCGCGAGGACGGCCGGCTGCGCCAGTTCAACCTGAGCCTGCTGATCACCGATGGCTTCATGCAGGCCGTTGACCAGGACACCGACTGGCCGCTGGTGTTTCCGCTGAGCAAGAAGGAAGAAGCCGACTTCGACCTGGCCGACGCCGGGAAGATCGTCTGGCGCGAATGGCCCAATGCCGACCAGTACATCAGCCGCGACGATGGCCTGGTGGCCTGCAAGGTGTACGGGCAGATCCGCGCCCGCCACCTGTGGGACATGATCATGGTGTCCACCTACGACTTCGCCGAGCCGGGTTTCATCCTGATCGACCGGGTCAACGAGATGAACAACAACTGGTGGTGCGAGAACATCCGCGCGACCAATCCCTGCGGCGAGCAGCCGCTGCCGCCGTACGGCGCCTGCCTGCTGGGCTCGGTCAACCTGACCACCTTCGTGCGCGATCCGTTCACCGACCAGGCGCGTTTCGACTGGGAGGAATACAAGGAAGTGGTGCGCGTGTTCACCCGCATGCTCGACAACGTGGTCGAGGTCAACGGCCTGCCGCTGGAGCAGCAGCGCGCCGAGATCCTGCGCAAGCGTCGCCACGGCATGGGCTTCCTCGGCCTGGGCTCGACCCTGACCATGCTGCGGATGAAGTACGGCAGCGCCGAGTCGTGCGAGTTCACCGAAGCCATCGCCCGCGACATGGCCGTGGCCGGCTGGGAAACCGGCCTGGCCCTGGCCAGGGAAAAGGGCGCAGCCCCGATCATGGAAGAGCGCTTCGAGGTGACCGCCGCCATGCTGCGCCAGCGCCCGGAGATGGAGAAGGACGGCTGGCGCATCGGCCAGCAGATCGAAGGCAAAGTGCTGCACGCCCGGTACAGCCGCTACATGCAGCGCATCGCCACCGTCGCCCCGGAGCTGGTCGAGGAACTGGCCGATGTCGGCGCGCGCTTCACCCACCACAGTTCCATCGCCCCGACCGGCACCATCTCGCTGAGCCTGGCCAACAACGCCTCCAACGGCATCGAGCCCTCGTTCGCCCATCACTACAGCCGCAACGTGATCCGCGAAGGCAAGAAGTCCAAGGAAAAGGTCGACGTGTTCTCCTTCGAGCTGCTGGCCTACCGCGAGCTGATCAACGCCAAGGCCATGCCGTTCTCCGAGGAAGCCGACGCCAAACTGCCCGAGTACTTCATCGCCGCCGACGACATCCATCCCAAGGAACATGTTGATGTGCAGGCCGCCGCGCAGAAGTGGGTGGACAGCTCCATTTCCAAGACGGCGAATGTGCCCACCGACTATCCGTACGAGCAGTTCAAGGACATCTACCGCTATGCCCACCAGCAGGGATTGAAGGGTTGCACCACCTTCCGCTTCAACCCGGCCGCCTTCCAGGGCGTGCTGGTCAAGGAGGCAGACCTTGAGAACACCACCTACCGCTTCGAGCTGGAGGATGGCTCGTTCGTGGAGGCCAAGGGCAACGAGCAGATCGAATACGACGGCGAGATGCACACCGCCGCCAATCTGTTCGACGCGCTCAAGGAAGGGTATTACGGCAAGTTCTGACGAGGCCGGCATCTTCCCCGCCCAAGCGGGGAGGCTGATGGACACCGGTCCCGCCAGCGCAGCGCACCGGACCGGTTGAACGGGACACACACCCCACGCTTGGCCGCCGCTGCACTAGCATCGTGGTCGTCATCCACTTCCAGCCCGATGGAGGGCATATGAGCAAAGGTACGGAAATCACCGCGACGCTGTCCGATGCCGCCGGGAGCGTGAAGGAAAAAACCACCGAGATCGTGGCCGTCGTGGCCGACGCGGCCAGCGTCACCGCCGAGAAGGTGGCCAAGCGCGCGGCCAAGGCCGGCAAGAACGTCAGCCGCACCCTGGCTGCCGCCAAGAAGGCCGTGACCAAACGCACCACCAAGGCGACCAAGGCGGTGGCCAAGACCGTAGCCAGCACCAAGCAGAAGCTGGCCGCCGCCAGTGCCAACGGCAAGGCCGAAGCCGCCGCGCTCAGGTCCGCCGGTGTCGGCAAGCAGGTCGCCGCCAGGAAGGCGGCCAGGAAAACGGCCAAGAAAACAACGGCCAAGCAGCTGGTCGCCAAGCCGGCCGTCAAGAAGGCACCTGCCAGGAAGGCCCCGGCCGTGACCAAGTCGGCCGTCAAGAAGACCTCGGCCAGGACGGCCGTGGCGAAAAAAGCGCCAACCAAGAAAGCACCCGCAAAGAAGGCCGCCAGCAAGACCGCCCGCAAATCCACCTAAAGCCCCGACGCCCTTCCCCGTCATGGGGAAGGGCGGCCGGCTGGCCGCCCCGCGCGCCGCCGGCCCATTCACTCCCACGCATCACCCAGCATTCAGGACACCAGGCCATGGCCGTCAAGATCGACAAGAAAATCAAGGGCTACGCAGTGCTCACCCCGGAAGACAAGGCGCGCGACGCCGCCCCCAAGGTACCTGCCGCCTCCGTCACCCAGGCCACCGCCGAGGCCGAACTGCCCGTGGCCGAAGTCATCCAGATGCACGAGCGCATCGAGCGCCCGGACGTGCTGATCGGCAGCACCTACAAGATCAAGTCGCCGATGGTGGAACACGCCTTCTACGTGACCATCAACGACATCGTGCTCAACGCCGGCACCGAGCACGAACACCGTCGCCCGTTCGAGATCTTCATCAACTCCAAGTCGATGGAGCACTTCCAGTGGATCGTGGCGCTGACCCGGATCATGTCCGCCGTGTTCCGCAAGGGTGGCGACGTGACCTTCGTGGTCGATGAGATGAAGGCCGTGTTCGACCCGCGCGGCGGCTACTTCAAGGCCGGCGGCGTGTACATGCCGTCCCTGGTGGCCGAGCTGGGCGCGATCGTCGAGGAGCACATGAAGTCCATCGGCCTGCTGCACGACCCGGAGATGAGCGACCACCAGCGCGCCATGCTGGCCGAGAAGCGCAAGCAGTACGAGGACCGCGCAAAAAAAAACAGTGAAGTAACCGCGACTCCCGGCAGCGCCGCCGTTGCCCCCTCCCTTTCGCGCAGCGAAGGGGAGGGCCGGGGTGGGGTCGCGCCTGCTCCGGCCGTTATCCCTAACAGCACCGCCGACCACGAAGAGGACATTGCCGTGACCGGCGAGGGCGCCAGCTTCCCGCCCAGCGCCACCATGTGCCACAAGTGCAACACCAAGGCCCAGGTGATCATGGATGGCTGTGCGACTTGCTTGAATTGCGGGTATTCGAAGTGCGGGTGAGAGCGTTAAATAACGAAGGCGAAGAAACATGGATGTTGCGACAACCCCTTTTCTGAAATGGGCGGGCGGTAAAAGGTGGCTCGTCGCCGGCCGGCCGGAATTATTCCGTGTGTGGGGAGAAAGGTATATTGAGCCATTCCTTGGCTCTGGTGCTGTGTATTTCCATGTTCAGCCGGCCAGAGCAATTCTCTCTGATATAAATCCCGACTTGGTAAATGCATATCGCTCGGTTCGGGATAACTGGATGGAAGTATCTTCTGCCCTTAGAGAGCATTCCAAGAAGCACTCTACGTCCTATTATTATGATGTAAGAGATAATGTTAAGTCATTGGGTGCGACCGATGAAGCTGCTCGCCTTATCTACTTAAATCGTACTTGCTGGAACGGACTGTATCGCGTTAATCGCAAAGGGCATTTTAACGTTCCCATCGGCACGAAAGATTCGGTTCTTCTTGATACTGATGATTTTAAATCTTTGTCGACGCTTCTCCAAAAAGCAAGAATCGATCATTGCGATTTTGAGAGCACCATAGATCAGGCTTTAGAAGATGATTTCTTGTTCGTGGACCCGCCTTATACCGTTCAGCACAATTTAAACGGTTTCATAAAATACAACGAGCGACTGTTTTCTTGGGATGATCAGGTGCGCCTTCGAGACGCTTTAGTACGCGCTGATCTCAGAGGTGCACGTATTTTAATGACGAACGCGGATCATAAATCTATTCGGGATCTCTATCTTGGCGTTTTTCATCAAGAGTCTATATCAAGAAATTCAGTCTTGGCCGGAAGAGGCGGTAAAAGAGGCGTGGTAACTGAATTGCTGATAAGAAACTGGTAGCCCCAATAGATAGTTGATAGGCAGATTAGAGCGACAATAAAGGAGCAGGGATGATTAGCCAACTAGTGCCGGTAGATGGATTAAGAGCATTGGCTAGAGCAAAGGCGCGAAGCTTTGTGAACAAAAGTGTTCCGCCAAGCCGCCTCGAATTTTCACTAGGTGAGGGTTGGGAAGTCGCTCGCCACGGTAAGACGTCTATTCGGCTTAAGAAAAACAAGGTTGGCCACGAACTTCTCCGAGATCGAGTATGGTCGCTTTTGTATAGGCTTGGAGCTTTAAGTCTGACAAATGACTCTAACGCCGCGGATGATGAAGAACCATCTTGCGATGTAATAGCTGTAGATACCGAGCTCACATTGGCTGTCTCATGCATTGTCCAAGGGAAATTTAGCCAATCTTCATTGGTGAGAGAGAAAATAGACTTGCTTGTCGATATGCGGGAATCGCTATCCAAGTCTGTTTTGAAGGCCTTCCCTTCAGAGTTTAAAAGGAACAGCGTTCTTTGCATATTTGTTGAGAACGTTGATATTTCTAGCGAGGATCGTTCGTTAGCGGAGCAGCGCGGGGTTAGCGTCTTTGACGAATCAGATCTCGACTACTACGAAAAGCTAGCCGACCACCTTGGGTCTGCCTCGAAGTATCAACTTTATGCAGATCTTCTGCCAGGTAAGACAATACCCGGCCTAGCTATTCGAGTGCCCGCGGTACGCACACGGATGGGTCCGCAAACATGCCTGACTTTTCCAATTTCCCCTGAGTATCTGCTGAAAATTGCTTATGTTTCTCACCGCTCAAAGGGAAAGGCCTCCGACGTTCACACTTATCAGAGAATGCTTAAGAAAGGTCGGCTCAAGAAAATAAGAGAATACATCTCTGATAGGGGCGTCTTCCCTACAAATATTGTTATTAATATAGATAAGAAGCATCTAAAATTCGAAAAGGTTCATCAGGATACTACCCGCGAATCTACTGACGCAAGCGGCGTTTTAGGATGGCTAACCATCCGTCCAGCGTACAAATCGGCTTGGATCATCGATGGTCAGCACCGTCTTTTTGCGTACTCAGGACATGAATATGCAAGAACGGGTCATTTAAGTGTTCTGGCTTTCGAAGGTATTAATCCTAGCGCCCAGGCGAAGTTATTCGTAGATATCAATGCAAAACAAAAAAGCGTTAAACCGTCGCTGCTCCAAGAGTTGTTCGCAGAGCTTCATTGGGACGCTGAAGCTCCGTCTGTTCGTGTCCAAGCCATAATATCTAAAGCGGTTCAGTCCCTCGATGTAGAGCGTGACTCTCCCTTTTTTGCGCGAATTCAGACTGCAGATGCTGCAAAAGATTCAATCAGGTGCATCTCGCTCGCTAGTATGTTTAGGGCTCTTGAAAGGCATTCCTTTTTCATCGAGCGAGAGGATCAGAATGAAGTAGTCGAGCCGGGCCCGTTTTGGGCGGGTCTAAGTGAAAAAACTTTGGCTCGTACAATTTTCTTTATTAAAAAATGGTTTGGAACTATTTCCAAATCTGCGGGCGACTGGTGGGTGCTCGGCTCTGCGCCGGGAGGTGGTCTCGCTATGAATGACAGCATCGTGGCGTGCATAAATGTGCTTTGGTCCGTCTTTGAGCATATGCGGCAGAAGGAAACGCAATCTTTATCGCGTATAGATCAAACTCGTCTTTGGCTACTTTTGCAGCCTTACGCTGAGGCTTTGGCTAATCACTTTGGACGGATGTCCACCGATGAACGTCAACGATATCGAGATCTTCGTGGTTCGCAGGGACAGACGGCGCGTACACGGCGCGCGCAGCAAGCGATCAGAATGGAAATCGGTGATTTTTCCCCGGCCGGGTTGGAGGATTTTCTTAATAGGGAAAAGGCACAAACGAATCTAAAAGGGAAAGAGATAATTGATCGTTTGGAGGTACTGATACAGCGAATTGTGATTGATGAACTGAAGCAGGAATATGGATCTGATGAATCGGGGTGGTGGACTCAAGGCATCCCCAAGCAAATTAGAACAGATGTTGTTTCTCGAGTTGAGCGGGATGATAATAAGCGCCAATCAAAAGAGGCCTACTTTGAATTAATTGAGTATAGAAGCATAGTTCAGGGCCACTGGAGCATATTTCAAGGGCTCATGGGGTTTGGGCGAAAATCGGAGAGTAAAGATCGACAAACAAAGTGGCTTGCTGACCTGAACGAAATGAGGCGAATTGTATCCCACTCATCGTCAGGAGTGACTCTAGCGGTTGAACAGCTTAGTGAACTGGAATCGCTTGAGAAGGAGTTGCTAAAGCGGCGTAAGAGCCTTCCGTCTGATGCTGATGCAGACGACTCTGCTGCAGAGGACAGTGAAGGTTAGGAGGTAATATGTGGAACTAAAGAGGACGGAGGTAATTAAGTTCGCCTTCGGTCTTTCTTTGCAGCAAGAGCTTTCGCATGCGATGCGCGCGAGTCACTTTTGTCTTGGCAAAAGTAGCCAAAACCGCCAGCGCCGTCGCGCGCCGATGCTACGCATCGGTCCCCTCCGCTCCTCGGCTGGCGGGGCACGGCGCCCAAACTCGCTGCGCTCAGACAAGGGCGCCTCTTCGGCCCCGCCATCCTCCGGGGCTCGGCGCGCTTTAAGGCGCTGAAGATCAAGATCTGAGCACAGCAACAGCAACAGCAACAGCAACAGCGACAGCAACAGCGACAGCAATTTGCTCGCCGACGGCCCGAGCCAATTGGCTGCCGGGAGCTTGGGTGGGCCGGAAGGCAAGATTCCTTCGGTTTTGCGGTCAGCCGCGACTAGGGTGACCGTACAGGGGAATTAATTGCCTCGGTCCCTTGGTTCGGTACTGCACATCTACACGCCGAAAACTCCTTAGTGCTGTGATCAAGCTGGGTTGTCCCAGACCTTCCTTGAGAGATTCAGGTTTTTTTGCCTCTTTTTTTTGGACAAACTGAGACGAATATTCGGAGGATCTATGCTCAAGGTCTTTGTCAGCTACGCATCTGAGGATAAGGAACGCGTGCGGCCCTACTTTGAAAAACTCAGGGAAGCGGGTTTTGACGCTTGGATGGATGTCCTGTTACTTCCAGGCCAACGATGGGAAGTGGAGATTGAGCGGAATCTTCAGCAGGCTAACGTCGTCCTCATTTTCGTCAGTTCAAACAGCGTCCATAAGCGGGGCTTCGTCCAGAGAGAGGCGAATACAGCAGTTGCGAATTTGCGATACAAGAAGCCGGACGATATATATCTAATTCCCCTATTAATTGAGGAATGCGAGATCCCGGATTCGATAACCCAAGTAGCTCACTATGGGAAGCTTTACGAGGATGGCACTTGGACAAGCGTCGTTGCCGCATTGAGAATCGCCGCGGCCCAACAACAGATTGAACTCAAAGAGGGTGTTACGCATGGCCCCTTCCGAGTATATGAGAGCTTGGCTATCAGCGCTGACAACGGCAGGCCAAAATTCGACATACGGATTCAGTACCCGCGGTTCGAATCGGAACGGTTCCCTTCTATTGCGGACGAGGTGTCGAAATGGACTGAGGGAAATGCCTATAGAAGCTTGCTTACGGAGCGAGTAAAGCCGTGGGCGAGGGGCAGATCCTCTAAACCCACCGACTGTGGAATTCCAGCGGATGAATTTGATATAGGAAACTCTTTCTGGGAGTCCTTCATAATCCACCACGCCTCAGATCGTATCCTTTCGTGGTACTCGGTGATTGGCACGTACTATGCTGGTGCCGCTCATGGCAACACTACGTTTTCGTCCCGGAATTATTTCATAGGCGATCATGCGTACCCGTTCGAACTGATCGACTTGTTTTCCGATGTTGATGCGGCCCTAAAAATTATCAGCGAATTCTGCATCAAGGATTTGACCCGCCAGATGTGGGAGAGCAGCGGGCATAGGATTGATAACTACGGGATGGAATGGCTGACCGAAGGAGCGAGCCCGGTGCCTGGCAACTTCAGCTCGTTCGTCACCAACGAAACCTCATTAACAATACTTTTTCCACCTTACGCCGTTGCAGCATATGCGTACGGTACTTTTGAAGTAGCCGTCCCTCTATATATTTTGCTTGATCTAATTTCCCCTATTGGTCCTTTAGGTCACCTTCTCGTTCGGGCGGTTTGATGGAGGAGATTCCGCCCGGGGAAAGTCTAGGGGAATAAAAGTGACGGGGGTAATTAAGTCCTAAGCCGTTCACTCTTTGAAGTGATAGTTTTCGCGCACGATGCGCGCGAGCCGCTTTTGTCTTTGCAACAGTAGCAAAAAACGCGGGTGCGGATAATCGCCGATGCTTAGCGTCGATTCCTTTCGCTCCTTGGCTGGCGGGGCACGTCGCCCAAACTCGCTGCGCTCAGACAAGGGCGCCTCTTCGGCCTCACCAGCCTCCGGTGCTCGGCGCGCTCTAAGGCGCTGAAGATCAAGATCAACATCTGAGCAACAGCAACAGCAACAGCAACAGCAACAGCAACAGCAACAGCAACAGCAACAGCAACAGCAACGTGCGCAGCCTGTTCTTCCAAGACGTCGCCTCGGTACTCAATTTAGGTGTTGACACAGGCAATCTGCAGTAGCGATCTCTGATCCAAGGAGCCTAGAAACTCCTCTAACAGCGGTACCCACCTCCGACAAACCGGTGGGTTTTTTTGTGCCTGTCTTACGCAGGGACAAACCGACGCGATGCTCCGCGTCGGGAGGGCGGCTAATACAACACCCGCAAGGGGAATACGCCCGCCGTCTGTTAGCGGTTTCTAGCCTCCCGACTTCCCGTCCGCCGTCCTTGGCGGGCGGGCACTTCATGGCGAGAAGGAGACGACGATGTCTGAGCACGCGTTCGACGATATGGATATGGGGTATTTCCTGCCCGAAGACAGTCAGCTGCTGCTGACTCAGGTCCGCGATCACGCCAGATTCCTCGCGCGGCTGGCGCGGCCGCGTGTTGCGGATGAAAAGCAGGAACAGGCGCCCGAAGTGCACATGGGCGAGTTGATGTTCTGTCTGGACCAACTGGCCGAGCGACTGGACCTGGTGTTGCAGGAGGTGTCGTGGCCGGCCTGGCGGACGACGGCGCAGGAGGTGAACGAGGTTCCGCAGGAGGTGGTTGCTGGGACTGAAGGTGCGGGGGCCGACGATTCCACACAGGCCGATGCGCATGGCTTCATCCATGGCGTCACCCTGGACCAGATCGACAGGCTCAACCTCTTGATCTCGGGCATCAAGGCATATGGCGACGCGGTGTTTGCCGATGGCATGGCCGACTTTGCGGAAGGCACCTTGTCGATGCTGGGTTATACGATCTTCGACCGGGCAAACGATGTGGACGAAATCCTGGGGGAGATCTCTGCGCAGCAGCTGGAGCATGGCGCGCGCCTGCGCTTCTCGGTCAAGGAGACGCCGCCTGCGTACCTTGCCCAGGCGCCATGCGAGGTGGGTCGGGCACCCCGTGCAATGCCGGCTTTGGCATATCTACTGCAGGCTTACAGCCCATGCACGGCTGGGCTGCACCTGCACTGAGCCGATGCCTCGGAACCCGATCCCGTCGTCTGGAGGAAAGCCGGCGGGTCGGGTTGGGTGTTGGCAGGCGGATCGCGTGATGCGTCTCCTCCGGCTTAATACGCGTGATTCTTTGGGCGGAGCTTGTGAACAATCACATTTTGGGGCTTCGATGCTCTTCGGTCGGTCTTTCGGTAAAGCGCCAGCGGAGCAAGCTTCGCTCTACAGGAGCAGGAAGCCGGGGGCGGAGTGCGCTTTCCGTCTTGAAAAGGAGATGTAGAAACAGGTCAAGTTCACATCTCGCCCCGATATGCGCTAATCAGGCGCCTGCCCACACAACAGGAAGATCCACATGTCGAAAACGATCACCATCAGCCTGCCTGTGACGGACCTCGATCGATCCAGGGCGTTCTATGCGGCCATCGGCTTTGAGCCCAACACTGATTTCTCCTTTCCCACCGCGGCCATGATGGTGTGGAGCGAGCACATCAGCGTCATGCTGTTGACGCACGATCGGTGGCGCACGTTCACCACGCGCCCCATTCCGCCGAGCACCTCAAGCGAGGTTGCATTGAATATCTCGTGCGAATCACGCCAGCATGTGGATGCCATGGCCGAAGCGGCGGGCCGGCATGGCGGCACGACCGACATCAACCCGGTCGAGGAGCACGGCACCATGTACGGCCGCGACTTCTGTGATCCGGACGGCCATGTGTGGGGCGCCATGTGGATGGACGCAGGCGCTGCGCCGGACGCGTGAGGAGGGGACAAGGGCCAGCGTGCAAGTTTCTGCCCAAGATGGATGTCCGGGACCAGGGTCGTGGCGCCAGCGAGTAGATGGCTCGGCAAGCGCGCGTTTCGCGTTGACTCGGTTGGCCTGACTTCTGGCCCGGTCTCGCCGCCCGCCAGGCGGGCTAGACTGCCGCGCACACCATCCGGGGGAAGAACGATGACGATTTCCAGCGCCTTGCGCGTCGCGTTGCTGTCGGCGGCGCTTGCCATGGGGACGGCCCAGGCCGCCGAGCCGCAGCTACCGCCGGAGCAGGCGGGCCTGTTGTCCAGCATCTCCGCCGATGCCATGCGCGGGCATCTGTCCTTCCTGGCATCCGATGCGCTGGAAGGGCGCGGCACGCCGTCGCGCGGGCTGGACATCGCCGCCGAATACATCGCCGCGCAGTTCCGCGCCGCCGGGCTGGAGCCGCTGGGCGATGACGGGTATTTCCAGACCGCCGACTGGCGCGAGATCGCGCCGAAGCGGGAGCACGCCAAGTACGCCGATGCGCCGGCGCCGCTGAAGGTGCGCAACGTGGTCGGCGTGCTGCGCGGATCGGACCCTGCGCTGGCCAGGACCTACATCCTGGTCACGGCGCATTACGACCACCTGGGCATCAAGGAAGGCAAGGGCGACGACCCGATCTTCAACGGCGCCAACGACGATGGCAGCGGCACGGTCTCGGTGATCGAGCTGGCCCGGGCGTTCGCGGCGCAGAAGGTGCGTCCGAAGCGCAGCATCGTGTTCATGACGGTGTTCGGCGAGGAGCACGGGCTGGTGGGCTCGCGCTATTACGGCGCCCATCCGCTGGTGCCCGTCGCCGACACCGTGGCCGACATCAACCTGGAGCAGATTGGCCGCACCGACGACAGCGAAGGTCCGCAGGTGCGCGCGGCCGCGATCACCGGCGCCGACTATTCCCAGGTGGGCGACATCCTGCGCAAGGCAGGCGAGGCGACCGGCATCCGCATGACCAAGCATCCGCTCAACAGCGACCGCTATTTCGCCTTCAGCGACAACCAGGCCCTGGCGGACCTGGGCGTGCCGGCGCACACCATCAGCGTCGCCTACGACTTCCCGGACTACCACGGCGCCGCCGATACCTGGGACAAGATCGACTACGCCAACATGGCGGCCATCGACCGCACGGTGGCGTTGGCGATCCTGACGATCGCCAACGACGCCGATGCGCCGCGCTGGAACGCCGACAATCCCAAGACCGCCAAGTATGTGGAAGCCGCGCGCAAGCTGCGCGAGGGCAAGGCGGACGGCGCGCATTGAATCAGTAGATCGAGCCGCGGCAGTCACGATCGATGTCAGGATCGAAGCCTGGTCGGAGTGCGGTTGACGTCTAATTCTGCGTGAACGCGCACCATCTGTAGAGCGGAGCTTGCTCCGCTGGGCTTTATCGAGAGACTGACCGAAGAGCAGCGGAGCAAGCTCCGCTCTACAGGGAAACGAGGGTCGTTTGTTGTTTCTGTCGGACCTGGATGGTGCGCTTGGCGCCAGCCATCGCGTCCGCTGGCCCGCGCCTGCAGGTAGCCGGCATCCCGGGCGGTTACGCTATGTCTCCCGCCTGCCGCGTTGAAACAGCGACCTGCCCATGTCACTCCATCCCGATTTTCCCGTCGTCGAAGGCCACCATCAGCTCACGCCCGAGTGGGCGATCACCCTGGCCGATCCGTACAACCGCCGCATCGAGGATGGCGACCTGGTGCTGTGGAATCCGCGCATCACGGTGTGGATGACGATCTGGCACAACGATGAAGACGCCAGCGTCCAGGCGCGCCTGGACGACCTCAGGCAACACATGTCGCCGGACGCCGAGGCCATCGAGCAGGAACAGGCCGATTCGACCTTGTTCTACGCCTACCGCCTGGCCGAGGAGCCGGACGAGGACACCGATGACGAGCGCATGCCCGGCTATTACGGATACGCCTTCGCCGATACCAGCCACGTGCAGATGGCGGTGTACTTCGACGACGAAGCCGACGTGGAAATCGCCCGCGCCCTGCATCGCAGCCTGGCGTACTCCAGCCCCGGCCAGGCGGAAGGTTGACCCCATGCTCTTGAGCATCGGCTAGGAACATGGCGGTGCAGGCTTCGCCGCTGTCCACCTCATGCCACTGCGATACGCACGAATAGACACCGCGGAGCGGTGCCTGTTTTGACAAGGTGCGGAAATGCGTGCGTTGATCCGATCCGCGGATGCCGTGCACACTGTGCTGGCCACGGGGGGCGTGGCGTTGACGGGGGAATGCTGGGATGAATCGATTCGTGTTCGCCGCGGTTGCCGTGGCGTCGTTGCTCTTGTCTGGCTGCGCAACGCACAGCCGTGTCGTGGTCAATCCGGGCAGCCAGTTGGTCGTCAAGTCCGCCTACGTCGTGCTGCATGGCGGTAACTCGGAAGACATGGACGCCCATGTGCAGCAGGAACTCATGGCTCACGGCATCCAGGTCAAGGCCGGCCCGGAAATGCGTGATACCGGCACCGATGTGGTGGTGCGCTACACCGACAACTGGCGCTGGGACATGTCCATGTATCTGCGTTCGCTGGATATCCAGGTCTACAACGGCGCATCCGGCACGCTGCTCGCCAGCGGTTCGTGGAAGAACTCCGCGCTGCATGGCTATCACTCGGCCGGAAAAGTCACCCAAAAGGTGATGGATGAGGTTTTTGCCAAGCTTCAGTGAGAAAGTGACGCAGGTTGGCTGCCATCAACCAATTCGACAACACGAATGATGCAGGGATCGAGATGAGACATTTCATCTATATGTTGGCTGCGCTTCTGGTCCTGACCGGGTGCTCCAGGAAGATCGAAACCAGGATGGCCGTGCAAGCGCGGACAAATGCCTTTGACCAGTGCCTGGCGGGCACCAAGGCATATCCGGGTGTTCAAGCCGATGTCGCAGAGCGCTACTGCAACTGCGCCGCCGACAAGCTCGTGGCGACATATTCCTTGGTGGAGTTGAAGCGGCTCGAAGATTCTGGCGAGGCTGCAGCCACCAAAGCGCTACAGCCGATCATGCAGCAGTGCATGGAAATCGTTGTTGGCCAGACGCACTGACCTCTTGGGAAAATAGAACTGAGTCACCTGCTGGTTCTCGGTCCTCGCCCTGCATCGCACGCACAACGCAGGCTCCGCTTGTCGGGCGTCTTTGCGTTGCCAGTCGCGGCGCACCGGTTGCGGCGTGAAGCATTACAGGGTCGCGGGCGCGGTGATTTCGCCGGTTGGTGCCACGGCGCGCCTGTCGGCGAAGCGGGCGGCCAGTCTGGTCGCGGAGCGTCCAGGCCAGCGCTGTTGTCGGAAGCTTCAGCGCGGCAGAGCCGTCTAGCGAGTCATTGGGTCCGGATTCGCCAGCCTGTTAGTCGCCATACCGGGATAACGTCCCTACTTTTCAGCCGAGGCGATGCGGCGGATAACGCCGACCTGACCTGGCTTAGAGGAACTGTCCATGCGTGTATTCCTGACTGGCGCGACCGGCTTCATCGGTTCGCGCGTCCTTCCCGAACTGCTGGCCGCCGGCCATCAGGTGCTGGGCCTGACCCGCTCGGACAGTGGCGCCCAGGCGCTGGCCGAGGCCGGCGCGCAAGCCCACCGCGGCACCCTGGAAGACCTGGACAGCCTGCGGGCCGGCGCCGAGCAGGCCGATGCGGTGATCCACACCGCCTTCGACCATGACTTTGCCAACTTCGTGGCCAACTGCGAAAAGGACCGCCGCGTGATCGAGGCGATGGGCAGCGTGCTCAAGGGCTCGGACCGGCCGCTGATCATCACCTCCGGTGTGGGCATGGGGTCGCTGCAGCCCGGCCAGACCGCGACCGAAGATGTGTTCGATCCGCAGTCGCGCCATCCGCGCGCGGCCTCGGAGCAGGCCGGCGAGGCGCTGCTGCAGCAGGGCGTCAACGTGTCGGTGGTACGCCTGCCGCAGGTGCACGACACGGTGAAGCAGGGCCTGATCTCGCCCTATATCTCGCTGGCCAAAGGCAAGGGCCGCGTCGCGTATGTGAGCGAGGGCGGCAATCGCTGGTCGGCGGCGCATGTGGACGATGTGGCGCGTCTGTATGCGCTGGCGCTGGCCCATGCCGAGCCGGGCATCCGCCACCACGCCGTGGCCGAGGAGGGCGTGGCGATGCGGCAGATCGCCGAGGCGGTCGGTGCCGGGCTGGGCCTGCCTGTGGTGTCGCTGACCGGCGAGGAGGTCGCTGGGTATTTCGGCTGGATGACAATGTTCGCCGACGCCGACATGCTGGCGTCCAGCGCGCTGACGCGCGAGCGCCTGGGCTGGACACCGGCCGGTCCAGGGTTGCTCGAAGACCTCGGGCGTATGGATTATTCGCAGGTGGGTTGAATGTTTGCTCGGCTGGCTTTCGATCGGATCTCGGGGAAGGCCACAGCGGAGCAAGCTCCGCTCTGCAGGGTGTGGCTTGCCCGGAGCGCCTGTGGTGCACGCTTGTTGTAGAGCCGAGCTTGCTCGGCTGCCTTTCGGTCGGTTCATCGGGAAAGCCCCAGCGGAGCGAGCTCCGCTCTACAGGGCGCGGTGTGCTCGATGGCAACTGCTCGCGGTGCACGTTGTTGTAGAGCCGAGCTTGCTCGGCTGCCTTTCGGTCGGTTCATCGGGAAAACCGCAGCGGAGCGAGCTTTCGCTCTATCGGTATCGCGCTCGAGATAAGGGCGTGCGCCGTCTTGGGCCACAGGATCCGCGAACAGGGTTATAGTCCGTCCCGGTCCCGGCTGAGTCCGGACCCAGGGAGGGGAAAGATGGATCTGACGCGGGTGCGGCCCGCGAAGACCATGGCGGCGAGGGAAGCGCTGCGGGCGTATTCCCCCGGACCTTGCGCGGACTCGCCGCCCCCTTCCTGTTCTGAGCCCATCACCGCTGTGCGGTGCCCGTGGCGGCCTCATTTCCCAGCGCGTTATCGTCCTCGGCATTGCCTCGTCCAGAGCCTATGACAGGTGCAATGGCATCACGAAGGTGATCGTGCCAGCACGTGCCCAGAAACAATGCGACGCGTCATCTCGTGCACACGTCAATAGCCGCGCCGGAATCAAAAGACAGGAGACGCCTGGCGCGCAGAAGCATGGGAGCCGCGGAAAGGTCACCCCGTGGCGTGATACGCGTCATAGCCGGGCGCCCTGCACACAAAAGAAGGGCACCTCGCGGTGCCCTTCATCGTCAACAGGCTACAGCCCTTAGCCGCGACGGCCGCCGTCAAACGGTTCGTCGGAGGTAAAGGCGTCCTTGACCGCGCCCTTGGCCTGGTCCCAGCTCAGGCGTGAGTTGTGTTTGGTCGATTCCCAGCCGAGTTTCAGATCATTCTCGACCGTGTCGTCCCACTTGCGGCCACCATAGTCGGTGCTGAAGCGCGAGCGCGTGCCATAACGATAGGCCGGCGCGTAGTCGTCATAACTCTCGTCCGGGCCGCGATACGGCGCGCTTTCGAAGCGCGAGCGGAAATGGTTGTCGCTGCTGGTATAGGTGTTGAAGGTGCGGTCGGCGCGGTCCCAGGAATCACGGGCGGCCTCGCGGGCTTGCGCCCATTCGAGGGTGGAAGAGCCGCGCTGGCTGGGCCATTCCTGCTCGAGCTCGGCCTCGCGTTCTTCCCAGCGGCGTGTGGGGTCGGCTTCGCGGGCCTGCAGGCCAAAGCCGTAGGCGGTGGCGTAATCGCGGTCGAATTCCTTGGAGTCGTCCACGTACGGGCGGTTCTTGTATTCGTTTCGCCAGTATTCGGTTTCGACGGTGGGGTCGATTCTTTCGGCCACGCCCTTGCCTGCCGCGCTACCGACGACGACACCGATGGCCGCACCGATCAGGGTGCCGACCGGGCCCAGCACCGTGCCTGCAGCCGCACCGGCGGCCGCGCCGCCTATCACACCACCCACGCCGACGCCGACCGGGTGCGAACCCGGCGCGCCGGTGATGGGATCGCGGTTGGCGTCGTCGCCACGCGTGTCGTCCGGCTTGTTGAGATTGCTCATGTCATCTGTCTCCTGAAGTGGCATCGAAAGGCTTGGCGCGCACTGCTACAAGCGGCCTGCGATGTGGTGACCCGACTGTGGGAAACCGCACGTTAATGCGACGTGCGATGCGCGTGAGTGACTCCGCGAAACCATTTCGGCGTTGCGACTTGTGAGTACGATGCGACGACATGAACAGGCAGCGAAGCTAAGGCCGATATGTACTCGGCCTCGCGTCCTTGTCGCCTTTCTGGTTCATCCCTTCCGCCGCCGGTAACTTGCCGCCATCGATCCGGCGGCCTCTTGCGTTAGGCGACCTGTGCTGCCTGCTGCCGTGCATCGCGCATTGGCGGTTGCCCGACATGGCGGGGAAGGCGACGCTGGAGGTACTGGCCGAGCTGTAACCCCACGGCCACCTTCTCACTCTTCCTTGCCCGAACGCGCAGGAATGGCGTGGCCTGCTCGGGAACGGATGACATGCCCTAGTCCAGGGTGTAACCCACGCGGAACCCGCCCCAGTGGCGGCCGTCCACCCATACCGGGACGGACAGGTCGAACATGATCTGTCCGGTATCGCGGCGATAGACCTGCAGGCGGTAGGGATCCGTATGGTCGCCGACGTTGCGGCCCACGCGATCGGTGAAGATGCGCTTGGTGCGGTTGCCGACCAAGTCCTTGGCCGCATCCCCGGTCAGGGGCTGGCTGAAGCGCAGGTTGTGGGTGGGCACGTAGCCGTCGGGATTGGCGCAGATGGCGAACACGATCCAGGAATGCGCCTGCAGCACCGCCTCCTGGTGGGCCGGCAGGAGCTGATCGCAAAGCGCGTCGAAACTGCTGGTGAATTTCTCCGGCGAGGTCCCGGGGATGGACACGTAGTCGCGGCCAAACAGCGATGCAGCATCGATCCGCCGTTGATCGAGCGCCTGCTCCAGCGTGCCCCCGATCTCGCGCGCGGCCGCATCGGCAAGCTCAAGGACCCGGGCATGGCGCGGCTCGCGCATCGGATCGTCGGGCAGGCGGAACAGGCCCACGCAGTCGCGCAGGGTTTCAGTCCCTGCGCCAAGCGCCTCGCTGCGGCGCGCCACCTGCTCGGCATGCTGCAGGTTGGAGTGTCCCAGCGCGACCACGGCATCCACCGACGATTCGATGGCGCGGATCTCCTGGTCCTGGGTGGCAATCTTGCCCGCCACCGAGGCCATCGCCCCACTGGCGCGCGCCAGCAATTCGCCGATGCTGTCGAGCACCTCTTCGGTCCGGCGCGCCGATTGCGTGCCTTCGCCGACAGCCGTGCCGGTCTCGCCGATGATCACGCGGATATCGCGCGCCGCGCTGGCGGCCTGCTCGGCAAGCCGCCGGATTTCGCTGGCGACCACGGCAAAGCCGCGCCCGGCCGGACCGGCGTGGGCGGCCTCGATGCTGGCGTTGATCGAAAGGATGTTGGTCTGGAAGGCCACCGTATCGATGACCTCGATGATGCTGGTGGCACGGGCGGCGCGGCGTTCGACTTCCAGCATGGCTGCACCAAGCTCGCTGGCCGCTTCACGCCCCTGGCGCGCGCTTTCGTCCGCGCTCGCCGCCACGTCCATGACCTTGCGCAGATCCTCGCCGACGTCCTTGAGGCTCTCGGTCAGCCGCCTGGTCGAGGCCATCACTCCCGCCAGCGCCTCGCCCTGGGCCTGGGACTGCCGGGCCAGCTCGTCGTTCTCGGCAACCAGGTGCGGAACCTCCGAAGCGATCTGCATCGACAGTGCGACGGCCTGGCGGATCGCCTCGGCCAGGTTGCCGAAGCCGGCCTTGAGCTTGTCCGCGAGCGCGGTATTGCACAGGTCGACAGGAAGCTGCAGCGCCAGGTCGCACGCGGACAGGGCTTCGCCGGTTTTGAGCAGCAGCTGGCGGTCGGTCGCGGCCTGTTCCAGCCGCAACGCGAGGGGCTGCATCGGCGCAACCACCGCCGCGGCCTGGGGCATCTGGATGGCCGCCAGCGCAACCGCATCACGCAGCAGGGCGGCGGTTTCCACGTGCGGCAGGGACAGGAGCCAGCCGCCGGTTTCCGGATCGCGCCGATAGCGCACCCGTCTGGCCGGGTCGTCGCCGCCGGCCGCCCAGACGCCCTCGTCTCCAAGTTCGGATGCTTCCAGGCCCCACAGCCGCGAGGCATCCGCGCCGTCCAGTTCGTCAGCCGTGCAGCCAAGCACGTCCAGGGCCGCGCGGTTGAACGCGGTCAGGGTGCCCTGGTCCGAGAGTCGAAGCAGCGCCACCGGCGCTTCGGGCAGGGAGTGCGGCATGGTCCCGGCAGACGGGTCCGTCGGTGGAAAAAGCGACATGGGAGTCTCCCTGCATTCTGGAGACGATATCGGCCAGCGCGATGCAAGGTTGAGTCGCCTCATCAGCGGCGGCCTGGCGCAGGTCGGTGGCGGTGGCCGACTGCCACGTCGGGCGTGCAGCCGATTGCAGGCATCGGCGTCGGCGTCCATCTGAACCTCGCCCACGAAGGCCAAGGCCGAAGCGTGCGGCCGTTACGCGATGACGATGCCCGATGTCGTTCCAGGCGCCGGCGCGCCCGCCCGCGTCGCTGCAGTGCCCGAGCGGATCAGTCGCTGGTGATCACGCGGTTCTTGCCGGCCTTCTTGGCTTCATACATCGCACGGTCGGCGCGGCGCAGCAGGGCCTCCTGCGTTTCTCCGGCCTCCTGCAGCGCGACGCCTGCACTGAAGGTCACAAAGACCCGCATGTCATCGTGCACGAACGAGTGCTGGGCCAGCGATCGCTGCAGCCGGGTCACCGCGGCACTGGCCTCGAAGATCGTCGCATCGGGCAACAACAGGACGAACTCCTCGCCACCGAAGCGCGCGATCGCATCGCTGCCGCGCAGGGTCGTGCGCGCCACGCCCACCACGTGGCGCAGTGCGGCGTCGCCGCCGGCATGGCCGTGGGTTTCATTGAGCTTGCGGAAATCATCCAGGTCCAGCATCGCCACGCAGAGCGGATGGCCGCCGCGCGAGGTCCGCGCGGTTTCACGTTCGAACAATTCGTCGAAGCCACGGCGATTCAACGCGCCGGTCAACTGGTCCTCGCGGACCAGGCCGGCGACGTCCCTGAGCTCCTGCTCCAGCGCGAGGATGCGCAATTCGGACGCTTCCACCTGGCGTTGTGCGTCGATCAGCACGTCGCGGGCCGCCGCCGCCTCGGCCTGCACGCCGGCCGTGTCCTGCAGGACCTCCTGCAGCAGCCGGTTGAGGTCGCCAATGCTGCGCGCCTGGGCGATGGACTGCGAATACCCGGCGATCCGATCGTGGTAATTGCCGGTGCTGGTGGCCATGCCGCCGAGGTGGTCGACGAAGGACACCATCATCTCGCGCATCGCGTGCTTCGATTCGGCGATGCCCTGCTTGAGCAGGCCCTGCTTGTAGATCACCTCGCGCAGCGAACCGCGCGCCTGTTCGATGGAGCCGCTGTCCAGGGGCCCGGCGATGAGCTGGCGCACCATCTCGATCTGGGTCTGCAGCCAGCTGCGGTCGTCGATCAGCTCGCCGACGTTTTCCAGCAGCAGATCGAACAATCCGAGCAACAGGTTCTGCTGCTCGGTGGCGTCTTCGGCGCGCAGCCCGATCTGGTGGGTCAGTTCGCGCAGGCGGCGCTCCACCGCGCCCAGGTCCTGGCCGGGAAACCACTGGCGCAGGCTGTTGCCCAGCGCCTGGGCTTCTTCCACCAGCTGGGGACTGCGCTGCAGGAGGGTGGCCAGTGCATTGCCCAGGGCGTGGCGCAGCAGATCACGCAGGCGCTCGGCCTCGGTCCGGCCATCGGCCATCGGGTCGGCGACATCGATGGTGCGGATGTACTTGTCGATCAGCTGGCGCAGCGCGCGCCCGTAGCCGGACCAGTCGTTGCTGTCGAACGCCGCGCGCAGCCGCTGGCCCATGTCGCCAAGCTCGCCATGCAGCGTGCTCACGCCGGCGGCGAACGCATCGAGCAGGGCCTCGGGCCCATGCGCATGGGAAAACAGGCGGACCAGTGCAGCGGTGGCCGCCGCCGCATCGGGCGGGCGCACGAGTCCTGCGTCGGCGGCGCCCTGGCCATTGGAGGGCAGGCGCCGATGGGTGGTGGTCAGGGGCGCGCGCGCCGACAGCGTGCCCTGATCGCGGCGATCGCCGAGTCTGGACAGCAACCGTCGCAGCCCGCCCCTGCTGGATGACGGCGGTTCGGGCAAATTCGGCATCTGGAAAGCCTGAGGTCGGTGCCAGGAAGGGAACGGCATGGGCGCACTGCCTGTGACAGCGCCTCACGGATAGCGGCCGGGGCCAGGCGGGCTTTAGCCTGGCCATCGCGGCTGACCAGGCTCACGCGCCTGACGGCCCGCGGCCAGGGCCGGCATGCAACGCGGACGTCCGGCTCATTCAGCAAGGCCGATGGTCAAGTTTGCGCCCGGGATGGCCGATAAGAGCCCTGCATCCCGCCGAGCCGTCCCCAGAATCGTCATGAGTCCTGTCCTCTTTCTTCGCCGCCGCGTCGCCAACCTGCCGCTGACCCGCAAGTTCGTCCTGCTGTGCTCCATCCTTACCGTTGGCGTCATCCTGCTGGCGGTCGCGGCAGCGCGGTTCCAGTACCTGGACCTGGTCGACGCCCGCAAGCAGAGCGTCAAGACCCAGGTGGAGATGGGGATCGGCGTGCTGCAGCACTATGCCGATCAGGCCAAGCGCGGCGACATCACCGACGCGCAGGCCCAGGCCGCCGCGAAGGCGGCACTGGCCGACATGACCACCAATGGCGGCGTGGATTATTTCTTCATCCTCGATCCGCAGATGCGCATCGTGATGCATCCCAAGCGCAAGACCGGCGCGGACATGTCCGACTACAAGAGCGACGCCGGCGAATACGTCTATCGCGACATCCGCAAGACCGTCGCCGAAGGAGATGGCTTCAGCTATTACAGCGCCCCCAAGCCGGGCAAGCAGGAGCAGCTGCCCAAGATCAGCTTTGCCCGGGAGTTTCCGCAGTGGAAGTGGGTGCTGGCGATGGGCGTCTACGCCGAGGATATCCAGGCCGAGGCACTGGAATTCACCAAGGTGCTGACCTTGATCGGGGCGGGCCTGGTCGGGCTGGTGATCGGTCTGTGCTGGCTGATTGCCTCGGCCATCGGGACGCCCCTGCGCGCGGCAACGCGGGTGGCCGGGGCGATCGCCTCGGGTCGCTTCGATCACCAGATCCAGGTCGAATCGCACGATGAAACCGGCCAGCTGATGGCCAGCATGCAGCAGATGCAGGGCCAGTTGCAGCGCTTCAACGATGAGATGCAGACGCTCGTACGTTTGCAGCAGGGTGAGGACATCTCGCACCGGATGCCGGAGGACTTCCCCGGCGACTACGGCACGCTGGCACACGGGGTGAATGCCGCCCTGTTCGAACACCTCGATGGGATCATGGAGGCGATGGCCATCATGGACGAGTACGGCCGAGGCGACCTTCGTCGCGACATGCGCCGTCTGCCGGGCCAGCGCGCGGCGCTGCACGAGGCGCTGGATGTGGTCAAGGCCAACCTGTCGGCGATCAATGGCGACATCGCGCGCCTGGCAGATGCCGCCGCGCGAGGCGATTTCTCCGCACGTGGCGATGCGTCGTCCTTCCAGTTTGCTTTCAAGGAGATGGTGGAAGCGCTGAACCGGCTGATGCACCAGGCCGAGAGCGGCCTGGCCGATGTCGGCCGGATCATGGGCGCCATCGCCGACGGCGACCTGACCCAGCGCGTGGAGGTCCGCCACGAAGGCGCTTTTGGCCAGTTGGCCGATGCGGCGAACCGGACCGCCGAGCAGTTGACCGACATCGTGCAGGGCATCCAGCGTTCGGCTGGATCGATCAGCATCGCGGCGGTGGAGATCGCCAGCGGCAACAGCGATCTTTCGGTCCGCACCGAGCAGCAGGCGGCGAGCCTGGAGGAAACCGCCGCTTCCATGGAGGAGCTGACCTCCACGGTCAGGCAGAACGCGGACAGCGCGCGGCAGGCCAACCAGTTGGTCATCGGCGCCGGCGAAGTGGCCGAAACCGGCGGCCGGGTGGTGGAGGATGTCGTCACCACGATGGCATCGATCAGCGCCGCGTCGGCGCGGATCGCCGACATCATCAGCGTGATCGACGGCATCGCATTCCAGACCAACATCCTGGCGCTCAATGCGGCAGTGGAAGCGGCACGCGCAGGCGAGCAGGGCCGGGGTTTTGCCGTGGTGGCTTCCGAAGTGCGCTCGCTGGCCCAGCGCTCCGCCGACGCGGCCAAGGAGATCAAGACGTTGATCTCCGATTCGGTGCACGAAGTGTCGCAGGGCTCGGCCATGGTCGAGCGCGCGGGCAGCACGATGGCGGAAGTGGTGACCTCGGTGAAACGCGTCACCGACATCATGGCCGAGATCTCCGCCGCCAGCGCCGAGCAGAGTTCGGGCATCGAGCAGGTCAGCAAGACCGTGATGCAGCTGGATGAGACCACGCAGCAGAATGCGGCGCTGGTGGAGGAAGCCACCGCAGCGGCAAAGAGTCTGGAGGACCAGGCGTCGGAACTGACACGTGCGGTGGCCGTGTTCCGCCTGAACGATGCAGCGCCGGCCGTAGCGCCGGTCGCCAAGCCCCGTACGTCTTCCGTCAAGGCCGCGGCCCAGCGCCCGGTTGCAAGTTCGCCGGCAAAAAAGGCTCCGCCGGCACGCGGCGTGCCGGGCGCTGCCAGGCCAGCGGCTGCCCTGGCAGAAAGCGCGGAGTGGGAAGAGTTCTGAGGCGCCGCGTAAAGGTCGCCGCACGGCACATGTAGAGCGGAGCTTGCTCCGATGCTCTCCGGACAGGTCGGTGGGAAAGCCTCAGCGGAGCAAGCTCCGCTCTACAAAACGCGGCCGCCAGAATACCCGGCTTCCTTTTGCTATCCCCTTGCCTGCAGGAATTTGACGGGCTATCGCGTTATAGACCGGGTTGGTGGTCCGATGTCAGGACCGTTGCGCCCATGTCAATGCGCCGCACCACAATCGCGACAGCGGCTGAGCGCGCCGGCGCGGAGACTGTGCCCCAACCTCGGGATCAACAGGAGATGCCAATGACCAACACGCCGCAGGACCTCGAAAAGAAATTCTGGAAGGCGCTCAAGTCCGACCGCACCGTGATGCTGGGCCTGCAGGGCGCCGAGGACGGGCATACCCGGCCAATGACGGCGATGATCGAAGGCGACCAGGGCGGCCCGATCTGGTTCTTCACCGCCAATGACAACATCCTGGTGCAGAAGCTCTCCAGCGGTCAGCGCGCCGTCGCCGCATTCGCCGCCAAGGACCACGATCTGTTTGCCAGTGTGCACGGCAGCCTGCATCGCGATGACAACCGGTCGGTGATCGATCGCCTGTGGAATCCGTTTGTCGCCGCCTGGTACGAAGGCAAGGACGATCCCAAGCTGGCGCTGCTGCGCCTGGATGCCGAACAGGCCGAGATCTGGCTCAATGGTTCCAGCCTGGTGGCGGGCCTGAAGATCCTGATGGGCCGCGATCCCAAGCAGGATTACCAGGACAAGGTGGCCAAGGTGACGCTGGATTGAACTGATGCCATGAAGGGCTTCCGACGCAAAATGCCCGGGCGCAAGCCCGGGCATTTTGCGTCTTGATCATCGGCATTCGCTGCATGACGCAGCGAGCGCAGTCGCGCTTAGTTCTTCAGATCGTCGGGCACCTTGCCGCCGTTGTCGGCGAGCTTCTTCATCACCGCCTTGTGCAGGGCCAGGTTCTGCTCGGCGCTGCCGTGGGCGCCGGCCTGTACATGGAGCTCTTCGGCCAGCTCCTTGCGCGCATCCAGGCTCGAATCCAGATCAAGCAGCTTGAGCAGGTCGACGATGGAGTGCTTCCAGTCGCTCTTGCCGCCTTTCTGTTCGGCCAGTTCAGTCAGTACTGCGGCCACATCCACCGGTGCAGCCGGGGTGGCTGCGGCGGGCTCGGGATTGCGTGCCGGCGGGGCGATACCCGCGGTGGCCTCGCTACCGTCGACGATGGTCACCTCAGGCCTGGATGTGGGCGTGGCCGCGGCCACGGCTGGCTTGTTCGAATGGCCGAAGATCTTGTTGACGATGCTGGAGAAGATGCTCATTGCCATGTCCTTATCAGGTTGGAAGTCGAGCCTAGCCGAGCTTCTGCGTACTGCTGGTGAACTCTGCGAGACGTGGCGGCTTGTTCAACCGGGCTGGCCTGCCAATACTGGACAGCTTGGCGGCCGTCGTGCTGGCCGGGATGTCGGTGCCGGGCGGCGCCAAGCGGGGGAGGTCGATGTCATTGCAGAACTGGCTGGGCGTGATGCTGTTGGTCACCGCTGCCTTGCTTGCCGGCGGGTGTGCAAGCAGGCCCGAACGAACGATTGGCCCGCGCGCTTCCGGCCTGGCCCACGCCCCGGCCGGCCTGCTGCATCGCCGTTCGCCTGAGACGTCCCGTACCGGCATGCTGTTGCCGGCGCATCCCGGCCGCCGCGCCGGACCGGGCTTCGAATTCTTCTACCTGCCGGCCAGTTCGTCCGGGCTGGCGCCGATCCAGGCGCGCGTGCGCGAACTGGACCTGATCCGCAGCCTGCCGGAAATCCAGGCGCTCGATGGCGTGTTCGCGCTGCCACGGCCGCTGCGTTATGTCACCGGCGAGTGTGGCGAACTGGGTGCGTTCTACGAGCCGTCGCGCGGCGAAGTGGTGATCTGCTACGAACTGCTGGAAACCCTGTACCAGCGCGGATTGCGGGAGCAGACCGAGCAGCGTCTGCAGGCCGACTATGCCGTCCGCTACACGCGTGCAAACGTGCGCTTTGTCGTCCTGCATGAAACCGGCCACGCGCTGGTCGATCTGCTCGACCTGCCGGTCACCGGCCGCCAGGAAGATGCGGTGGACCAGCTGGCTGCCATGCTGATGCTGCACTTTTCCTCGTCGGAAGAAACACCCGACCAGGTCATGGGCAATCTGCGCATGGCCGCCGACTGGCTGCTGTCGCATGCCACCGGCGCCTACAACCTCGATGCCTACGCGGACGAGCACACGCTAGGCGAGCAGCGCTACTTCAACCTGCAGTGCCTGATCTACGGGACTGATCCGATCGGCTACGCCGGGATCGTCGAACAGGGCGACCTGCCGCTGGCCCGTGCCCAGCGTTGTCCCGGCGAGGCCCGGATGGCGGGACTGGCCTGGCTGCGCCTGCTGCTGCCCCACGTCTCGCCGCGCTACCGGATGAGCGAGTCCGACGCGGTGGACTATTTCCGGCGGCCACGCTGAGCATGACGTGGCCGCGAGTCATGCGGCCGGCGGGTTCAGATCATCGTGCCGCTGCCTGGGTGCGCGCGTTCGTTCAGCCCGGCGGCGGCCTGCGCGCGCGCTGCAGGCGCGCGGCCTCGGTCCACCAGGCCAACTCGTCGGCGAAGCGGGCGAAGCTCTTTTCCAGTGACCTGCCGGCCTCGGCGATCGGCTGGCCATCGGCATCCAGGGTCTTGCCGATCGGACCGACGGTGACCGTGCTGGAAATCACCACCATGCCCATCTCCGACAGGGTGCCGTGCCAGGCGCTGTTCGAACGCGCGCCTGAGAGGCGTCCGGCCGAATAGCTGACGATGCCGGCCGGGCGCCAGAACCATTCCTCCAGAAAATGATCGGTGAGGTTCTTCAGGCCCGGCTGTACGCCCCAGTTGTATTCGCCGGTGACGAACACGAAGCCATCGGCGTTGCGGATCTTGCCGGCCAGCGCTTCCATCGCCGCGGGCGCCTGGCCCTTGGGAAATTCCTTGTACATGCGGTCCAGCATCGGCAGGCCCACGGCCTTGGCGTCGATCAGTTCGGCGGCCGCACCGCGCGCAGCGAGCGTGCGCACGCAGTACTCGGCCAGGCGGATGCCCATGCGGTCGGTGCGATAGGAGCCGTAGAAGACCAGGATGCGTTCGGACATGCGGATCAGCCTTTGGGAGGTGGGGATACGGACAGGGAAGGATGATCATGGCATCGCGAGCGGCAATCCCCTGTCGGGATTTCGGCCCTGCGCGGCACGCCCGTCGCAGCTGTCCGGGCAGGGGCCGCGGCATCGGGCCATCGTGCTGCAGGCCTGGCCACGCGTCCGCGGAGGTCGAGACAACCGTTAGGACCCGTGCCACGCCGCTGCTAGCATGCGCCGCGGCGCGCGCCTGGGGCGGGCGTCTTCCGTCACCGGTCCGAGGCTGTGCGCATCCATGTCATCCACGTCCGCTCTGAACGAACTGCGCCTGCTGCTGGGCGTCGAGCGCAATACCACCCGCGCCAGCGAGAAATGGATCTCCGGGCTGGGCGCACTGCTGGGCATCCTCGCGGTGTACGGCCTGGCGCGCTGGTGGCTGCCGCCAGACAGCGTGCTGGGCGGGTTGATGGTCGCCTCGATGGGCGCATCGGCGGTGCTGCTGTTCGCGGTGCCGCAGGGCGCGCTGTCGCAGCCGTGGGCCGTGATTGGCGGGCACCTGTTGTCGGGCTTCATCGGCGTGAGCTGCCAGACGCTGTTGCCGGGCGAGGCGATCACGCCTGCGCTGGCGGTGGGGCTGGCGGTCTGCGTGATGGCGTTCGCGCGCTGCATCCATCCGCCAGGCGGCGCGACCGCGCTGTCGGCGGTGATCGGCGGCGACGCGGTGCATGCATTGGGTTATCACTATCTGCTGGTGCCGGTGCTGCTCAACGTGGCGGCGATCCTGGCGGTGGCGGTGCTGTTCAACGGGCTGTTCGGCTGGCGCCGGTATCCGGCGCATCTGAACTATCGCGCGCGGGCCGCGGTGGTCACGCCGCCGGCACAGCGCCGGTTCGATCTGACCCAGGAAGATTTCCATGCGGCCATGGAGCAACTCAACGCCTACGTCGACATCACCGCAGAACACATGACTGAGCTGCTGGAACTGGCCAAGCAGCACGCCGAGCACGACGTGATCCATCCGCAGGACGTTCAGCCCGGCCGCAGCTACAGCAACGGCCGGCTGGGCCGCGCGTGGGCCGTGCGCGAAGTGCTCGAGCAGACGGCGCCGCAGACCGCGACCGACCAGGTGCGGTATCGCGTATTGGCCGGCGAGTCCGCCGGCCAGACCGGCACCTGTTCGCGCGAAGCGTTTCGCCAGTGGGCCCGCTTTGAAGTCGCAGCGCAAGCCAGCGGCCGTTGGACCAAGGCCGGCAGCGACACGTGCTGACCGACCGGTTTCCACGTTGCGCGATTACGGCTTTGGCCGCGCCACGCTGTACATCTCCCACGCGATCTTCTTGAGCAGGGCGTTGTTGTCCTCGCCCTCTTTGTACAGGTCGAAATGGGTGCGGCCGTCCAGGTAGCGGAAGTCGCTCTTGGCGTGCAGGCCATTGAGCACCGCCTGGAACCTGCGCGCCGAACCATCCAGGTAGAACGTGTCGGCGGTGCCGACGATCAGATGGATCTTGCCGTCCAGATCGGGCTTGAGCGCCGGCCACTGCGCGGCCACGCGCGCGGCGATGTCGTAGTGCTCGCGCCAGTAGGCGACCACGGCCGGATCGACCTTGCCGGTGTCGCGGTCGAACATCGGCAGCGGACGCCCATCGGCGCCGCGCGGCGAGAACACCCATTCGAACGAGGCCAGCTGGCCGCCGTACGGGCCCAGCACGCGCTCGAGTTTGGCGAAGGTCTCCACGTCCGCGATGACCTTGCCCTGGTCGCGGATCAGCGGAATCTGGCTGCCATCGGCACGGCGGTACATGTTGGCGTTGGACGCATACAGATCGGCGCCGGTGAAGTCGTGGAAGTCGCTGGGATCGGGCGAGGTCGACCAGGTGCCGCCGAACAGTTTCGGATAGCGCGTCTGCAGCCACAGCGTGGCCCAGCCGCCGGACGAATGGCCATTGAGGAAGCGCCCGGAGGCCTTGCCGTCCATGCGGTACTGCTTTTCCAGCGCCGGAATCAGCTCTTCGGTCAGCGCCGTGCCCCACGGTCCGTTGTTGACCGAATCGGCGAACTCATGGGTGCCGGTCGGCGTGGCCTGGTCCAGGAACACCCAGATCATCGGCGGCATCTGCTTGTCCGCCATGGCGCTCCACACCGAGGCGATGCTGCCGGCCAGGCGGTTGTAGTTGCCGGTGTAGCCGTGGGTGAAATATACGGTCGGGTAGCGCGTGGCGGCCTTGGCGTCGTAGCCCGGCGGCGTCAGCACGCGCGCGCGGATCGACACCGGCCGGCCCCAGAACGCACTCAGCGCGGGACTGACCATCGACGCATCGGCGGTATGGGCCTTGGCTTCGGGCACTGCGTCACGCACGGCCTGCGGCGCCCGCGGCGAGAGCTGCCAGGGATCGTCGGCTACCGGCAGCTGCTTGCTGAGTTTCAGCGCCGGCCAGGCCTTGCCCTTGGCCAGCGTCACCGGCGTGACCTCGCTCAGCAGGTCGCCGCCATCGCGGCCGATGTAGTTGTAGCTGTGGTCCGGATCCAGCACCGCCTGCACCAGGTAATCGCCGGCCGGCAACGCCGAAAAGCCGCTGGGGAAGGCGATGTTGTCCAGGTCGATCTCGACGCTGGCGCCGGGCTTGAGCGCGGTGACTTCCTGCGCGGCCACCGCCACCGAGGTCGGCTGGAAGGGATTCATGTCGATCTCTTCGACCTTGCCGTCTTTCGCGGCGGCCCTGGCGTCTTCGGCCAGGGTGGCAAACACCAGCAGGCGGCCGGAGGCAGGTTGATCGGTGGCGCCTTCCAGAGTGACACGCAGCAGGCGATGGGCAGAGGCCGGTTCGGCCGCCTGCACGCACGAGACGCACAACAGACTGACGGCCAGGCCCAGGGTCGGGGCAAGACGATGGAGGTGCATGGAAGTCCCTTCAAGCAGCGGTGGCAGGGCACAAGGCCGGGCGGACGCTGACGTTATCCGCTTTTCCCCCGCCGCGCGCATGACGCGTTGGGCACCTGACTTCCAGCCCGCAAGGCGCCACTCGTAGCCCGGGTAAGCGAAGCGCGCCCGGGGGGGCTTTCCCGACAAAGCCTTCCAAGGTGCGGCCTGGGGCCTTGCCCGGGTTACGCCCTCGGATCGGAAAGATCTGATGCGCGCCTGTGCAAGCCGCCGATGGTGGCCCCTCCGGATGCAGGCGATGCTGGGCCCATGGTCCGATATCGCCGCATGCGGGTTCCGCAGGGAACCTACTTCTTCACCGTCACCCTACGCGACCGGCGCAGCGATCTGCTGGTCCGGCATGTGGATGCGTTGCGTGATGCGTGGCGCCGCGCGGGAGATCGCGCGCCACACCACGTCATCGCGGCGGTCGTGTTGCCGGAGCACCTGCACGCGGTGCTCCGCTTCGATGCAGGCGGTGAGTACTCGCGTTTCTGGCAGGAGCTCAAGAAAGGCTTCACCCGGCGGATCCAGCCGACGACGCGGGAATCGTCAGTCTGGCAGCCGCGCTTCTGGGAGCATACGATCCGGGATGAGGATGATCTGCGCGCGCACGTGGAATATGTGCATATCAATCCGCTCAAGCACGGCCTGGTAAGCCGAGTCCGGGATTGGCCATGGTCCAGCTTCCATGGCGCGGTGCGTCGTGGTGAATTGCCATTGGACTGGGGCGATGCGCCGGATGTTTCGGTTGAACTCGGTACCGGGGCTGGTGAGCGCCCACCTCCGTAGCCCGGGTAAGCGAAGCGCACCCGGGACGCTTTCCCGGTGAAGCCCCCCGGGTGCGGCCTGCGGCCTTACCCGGGCTACGAGGTGCCCGGATCTTCAAGGCGTCGCGTCCCGCGTAGCCCGGGTAAGCGAAGCGCATCCGGGAGGGCTTTCCAGGTGAAGCCCCCGGAGTGCTGCCTATGGCCATACCCAGGTTTACGGGCTCTGGTAGTACACGTCGTCGATGGCGAAATCCACATCGCCCGGCGGCGGGTCGGAGACCACCATGAAGGGCTGTTTCACCGCCTGCAGGTCCAGGTCGTAAAAGGCGCTGAACGGCACGGTGACTTCATGCCAGTTGCCATCGCGGACCAGGCCGTAGTTGTTGCCGCCGTCGACGAAGTCCACCCAGCTGTCGCCGAAGGAGGTGTTGATGCCGATCTTGAAGGTCGAGGTGGCATTGGACTTCATCTGGAACTTGAGCGCGCCGCCGGCGTAGTTGCTGAAGTTCCTGAAGCCGGTGCTGATGCCCAGCCCGTACCAGTCGTTGGCCGCGGCGTGGTAGGACATCACCTCGCTGCCTTCGAACGGGGCGGTGCTGGTCGAGGTCAGGTTGTTCCACAAGAACAGGTCGGTACCGTTGCCGTAGGTCAGCTGGCCGTCCAGGCCCGGACGCTCGGAGAACAACCCGAACTTGCCGGCCGGTGCGGCATTGGCCGAACCGATGTACAGCTCGGCGCCGGGCGTGTCCTGGTACAGGCGGATGTAGTCCACCTCCATCCTGCCGGGGATCGGCGCGGTGATCCCGGCCACGTCGTGGATGCCCGGATAGTTGCCGCCCACGGCCAGATTGAGCAGCAGGAACTGCTGGGCATGGAACTCGTCCAGCGAGCCGCCCTGGATGTCGGAGATGGCGAACTCGAAGTACTGCTGCCCGTCGATGGACATGCGGATGAAGTTCGCGTCCCAGGTCAGCCGGTAGGTGTGGAAATCGTTCTGCAGATCGGTGGGGCTGTTGTAGTCCTGCCCATAGTCGGCCTGCGAGCCGTTGTAGTCCCAGTGCACGGCGGCACCGACGCGGCGGTTGGCCATGCCGTCGGCAATCGCTTGGGCCGAGCCGGCTTCGAGCATGTCGATCTCGCCGCGCGCCGGCCACACGCCGACCGCGCCCAGCATCCAGTACGCCGGCCACAGGCCGTTGCCCACCTGCGGGATCTTGATCCGCGCTTCCAGCGTGCCGTACTTGAAGTGCATCCTGCCTTCGGTCTTGAGCCGCGCGGAGGTGAAAGGCATGTCGCCGAAATCCTCGCGCCGGGCTTCGATCACCAGGTTGCCGTTTTCGATGCGGGCGTTTTCCGGACGGCTGGTGTAGTACTCCAGTTCCGCGTTGCCCCAGCCGCAGTTGCCGATCTGGCAGCCGGTGCCGACGTCGTAGGTCCACTTGTTGCCATCGATGCTGGTGCCGTCGAAGTTGTCTTCCCAGACCAGCGTCTGGGCCTGCGCGGTCTGCGCCAGGGACAGGCTGCCGGCCGCGATCAGCACCGCAGACGACACCGCCAATGCACGTAGAGACATCATGGAAAACTCCTGTTGGGTGGTGGAGTGCGCCCGGCGAAACCGCGGGCCGGAAGCGACCCTCGACCCGGCATGACAGCGCTGTCAAAGGGAGTTTTCAGGCGTGTGCGGATTGGGGAGCTCTGTCACAGGCAGTCGTTCAGCGCGCATGAAATGGCCGACAGCTGTCCTGCGTCCGTGTTGCAAGACAACAGGCAAAAGCGGCGCAACCGACTGATCTGAAAACGATTTCTGGCCGAAGTGTCGCGTTTGCGGACGCTTTGCTGCATGCATTTGCTGCAGTGCACGCAGGGAACCGCTGCGTCGCGTTTAGGCTGGGCGCCCCGCCAAGGACGCTTCAGGAATTGACCGATGCCGATTCGCCCGTTCGCGCTGCTGTCCGTCGCCCTGCTGAGTTGCCTGCCATTGCTGGCGCATGCGCAGTCGCGCGGGTTCCTGAAGACCGATGGCACCCGCATCGTGGACCAGGCGGGCAAACCGATGCTCTGGCGCGGCATGGGCCTGGGCGGCTGGATGCTGCAGGAAGGCTACATGCTGGAATTGCCCAGGTTCGGGACCCAGCAGGTGATCCGCGCCAACATCGCCAAGCTGATCGGCGAGCAGAACACACAGGCCTTCTACACCGCGTGGCTGGACAACCACACCACCAAGGCCGACATCGATGCGATGGCCGCCTGGGGTTTCAATTCGGTGCGCCTGCCGATGCACTACGCGCTGTACACGCTGCCGGTCGACCAGGAGCCGGTGAAGGGCCAGCAGACCTGGATCGAGGACGGATTTCGCCGCACCGACCAGCTCATCGCCTGGGCCAAGGCCAACGACATGGTGGTGATCCTGGACCTGCATGCCGCGCCGGGCGGGCAGGGCAACGACATCAACATCGCCGACCGCGATCCGTCCAAGCCCTCGCTGTGGGATGACCCGGCCGCGCAGGACAAGATGGTCGCGCTGTGGGTGGAACTGGCGCGCCGCTACAAGGATGAGCCGGCCGTGGCGGCCTACGACCTGCTCAACGAGCCCAACTGGGGCTTCGCCGACGCGGCCGACAGGAATGGCTGCAAGGAGCAGGGCAACGCGCCGTTGCGCGCGCTGCTGGAGCGCACCACCACCGCAATCCGCACAATAGACACGCGCCACATCGTGGTGATCGAGGGCAACTGCTGGGGCAACAACTACGCCGGCCTGCTCGATGGCGGGCTGTGGGACGACAACCTGGTGCTGAGCTTCCACAAGTACTGGAACGCGCCGTCGCCACAGAGCATCGCCGACCTGCTGGCACTGCGCGACACCCGCCAGGTGCCGCTGTGGCTGGGCGAGACCGGCGAGAACTCCAACGACTGGTTCACCCGCACCGTGGCGCTGGTGGAAGGCGAAGGCATCGGCTGGAGCTGGTGGCCGCTGAAGAAGATCCGCTACAACAATCCGCTGCAGGTCGTGCCCAATCCCGGCTACGGCAAGCTGCTGTCGTACTGGAACGGGAAGGGGCCCAAGCCCACGGCGGCCGAGGCCGAAACGGCGCTGATGCAGTTGGCCACGCACGATGTGCGCTTCGACCACAACGTGCAGCATCCCGATGTCGTCGATGCGCTGTTTCGCGCGCCGCATGCGGACCAGTCGGTGCCGTTCAAGGCGCATGTGATCGCCGCCAATGGCGGCAGCATCGCGGCGGTTGATTTCGACATGGGGCCAGAGGGCGTGGCCTATCACGACCTCACCCCGGCCAACGAGTCGACCAAGGCCGGAGGCGTGAACTGGAACCCGGCCATGACCTACCGCAACGACGGTGTCGACCTGGGCAAGGCCGCGGACGGCGCGCTGCAGGTGTCCCAGCTGCATGATGGCGAGTGGCTCAAGTACACCTTCACCGCGGTCCAGGGCGGACGTTACGACCTGACCCTGCAGGCCCGGGGCGCGGGTCAGGCTTCGCTGCTGCTCAATGGCGATCCGATCGCCGCACAGCGCGTCGATGCGGGCTTTCGCGGGGTGGCCCTGCAACCGGGACGCAACACGCTGGTGGTCAGGGCGCAGCGCGGCAGCTTCGATCTGGTCGCGCTGCGGTTCGCTGCGGCCGAATAGATCGCGTTGCGGCCCCGGAAGGCCGCCTCGGGTTCCAATGGGCTGGTGCGAGGTTGCAGCGCGGCGCTGCATCCCGGGTGATTTCGGATTCCCGCGTCCGGCCGCGGCCGGCAACGGCGTGTCTATACTCGTTGCGCCCGCCAGCTCCGCCGGACGGTGCATCGCAAGGCAATCCCGAGTTCTCCCCCTGCCGGAGTCGCCGTCATGAGCCTGTTGCTGTTATCGGTGCTGTTGATCGGTGTGGTCGCCGGCCTGCGTGCGATGACCGCGCCGGCCATCGCCAGCTGGGCTGCCGCGTTGGGCGTGCTGCCGCTGTCCGGCACGCCGCTGGCGTTCCTGGGCTGGCGCTTGACGCCCTGGATCCTGTCGCTGCTGGCAGTGGCTGAGCTGGTCACCGACCAGCTGCCGAACACGCCCAGCCGCAAGGTGCCGCTGCAGTTCGGCACGCGCATCGTGGCCGGCGCGTTCAGCGGTGCGGCGCTGGGCCTGCAAGGTGGCCTGCTGTGGCCCGGCATGTTGATCGGCGCCATCGGCGCGGTGCTGGGGACCTACGCCGGTGCCGCCGCGCGGGCCACGCTGGCCAGGCGGTTCGGCAAGGATCGGCCGGCGGCCTTGATCGAGGACGTGGCGGCCATCGTGCTGGGCGTGCTGGCCATGGCCCTGTTGCCATGAGCGAGGCCTTCGACGCGATCATCATCGGTGCCGGCCAGGCTGGCCCGCCCCTTGCGGGGCGACTGACCACAGCCGGCATGCGCGTGGCGCTGGTCGAGCGGCATCTGGTCGGCGGCACCTGCGTCAACACCGGCTGCATGCCGACCAAGACGCTGGTGGCCAGTGCACGCGTGGCGCATCTGGCGCGGCGTGCAGCCGACTACGGCGTGCGCCTGCAGGGCGAGGTGGGCATCAACATCGCGCGGGTGATGGAACGCGCGCATACCGTTACCCGCAACGCGCGCCAGGGCGTGACCGACTGGCTGCAGGGCATGCAGGGCCTGACCCTGCTGCACGGGCAGGCGCGGTTCGAAAGCGCGCATGTAGTCCGCGTGGGCGAGCGCCTGCTCACCGCGCCGCGCATCTTCATCAACGTCGGCGGGCGCGCCCAGGTGCCGCCGCTGCCGGGCGTACGGGACATCGATTTCCTGACCAACAATTCGATCCTGCAGCTGACCGAAGTGCCGCGTCATCTGGCGGTGATCGGCGGCAGCTACATCGCGCTGGAGTTCGCCCAGATCTTCCGCCGCCTGGGTGCGCAGGTGACCATCGTCGAACGCCAGTCGCGGCTGATCCCGCGCGAGGATGAGGACGTCTCGGCCTGCCTGCGCCAGGTCCTGGAAGGCGAGGGCATCGCGGTGCGCACCGATGCGGACTGCATCGGGTTTTTGGCCACCGCCGATGGCGCGGACGTGCGCGTGGACTGCAGGCACGGCGGGCCCGGCGTGAGCGCCAGCCACGTGCTGCTGGCGCTGGGCCGCCTGCCCAATACCGGCGACCTGGGCCTGGAGCGGGCCGGCATCGACACCGATGCGCACGGCTACATCACCGTGGACGACCGACTGGCGACCAACGTGCCGGGTGTGTGGGCGATGGGCGACTGCAACGGGCGCGGCGCGTTCACCCATACCTCGTACAACGATTACGAGATCCTGGCGGCCAATCTGCTCGATGGCGCGCAGCGCGGCCTGGCGCAGCGGGTGCCCGGCTACGCGCTGTATACCGATCCGCCGCTGGGGCGCGTGGGCATGACCGATGCGCAGGCCAAGGCATCGGGACGTCCCCTGCTGTTGGCCAAGCGGCCGATGTCGCGCGTGGGCCGTGCCACCGAGAATGGCGAGACCCAGGGCTTCATGAAGCTGGTGGCCGACGCCCAGACCCATCGCATCCTGGGCGCGGCGATCCTTGGGATCAACGGTGACGAGGCCATTCACGGCGTGCTGGACCTGATCAACGCCGATGCGCCGTTCGAAACCCTGCAGTGGGCCGTACCGATCCACCCGACTGTCTCGGAGCTGTGGCCGACGGTGGTGGGATCGCTCCAGCCGGCCGACCCGGACGACGCGTCCTGAACGTGCTCGGCGCGGCGGGCGATGGCGCGATCAGGCGTTTGGGCGCAGCCGCAGGGTCAGGCCCTTGAGGAAATTGCGCAGCAGCTGGTCGCCGCACGGGCGGTAATTCTTGTGGTCGGGCTGGCGGAACAGCGCCGACAGCTCCGGCTTGGACACCGGGAAGCCGGCCGCGTCGAAGATCGCATGCATGTCCACGTCCTTCAGTTCGAAGGCCACGCGCAGCTTCTTGAGCACCACGTTGTTGGTCACGCGCGTTTCCACCGGGCGCGCCGGCACCGATGCGTCGCGGCCGCGACGCAGCACGATCAGCCCGTCCAGAACGTGCGCCAGCAGGGCATCGGAGCAGGGCGCGAAACCTTCCTCGTCCTCCTTCTTCAGCGCGGCCTGCACCTGGTCGCGGTCGATGGCGAAGCCGGCGTCGGCCAGCTGCGCGATCTCGATGATCTTGGGTTCGCTCAGGTCCAGCATGTAGCGGATGCTGCGCAGGACGTCGTTGGTGATCATGGGGGTTCCATCAGGACTACCGGCCGTATGGCCGCAATCGCGCAGTTTAGCTCCCCGCGCCTGTCTGCCCGGTTGCTGCGGCGTATATCGATCTTCCCCCATGCGGCTTTGGAGGGTAGTCGCGCAGTCACCATGCTGCGCCGCCTGATGGCAGCGCGGCGCGCTACCGCTACCCTGCCAGGCTTCTGCACGAGACGAAGGGGAAGGGCGATGCGCGGACGTGGGCGGTGGATCTGGAGCATGGGGCTGGCGGCCTGTGTGGCGGCGTCGGCCTGCAGCGCGGCGCCGCCGAAGTTCGTCTGGCCCGACGGCAAGAAGGCCGCGGTCAGCCTGGCCTACGACGATGCGCTGGATTCGCAGCTGGACAACGTCATCCCGGCGCTGGACAAGGTCGGGCTCAAGGGCAGCTTCTACCTGCAGCTCTCGCGCGAACCTGTGCTCAGGCGCATGGCGCAGTGGCGCGCGGCAGCGGCCGAAGGCCACGAGCTGGGCAACCACACCTTGTTCCATCAGTGCCGGGCCTCGCTGCCGGACCGCAGCTGGGTCGAGCCGCAGCGCAACCTGGACACCACCACCGCCGCGCAGATGAAGGACCAGGTGCTGCTGGCCAACACCATGCTCTTTGCCATCGACGGCAAGCAGCAGCGCACCATGACCGTGCCCTGCGGCGACCGCCAGGCCCAGGATGGCGATTACCTGGCGCTGGTGAAGGAGGCCTTCGTCGGCATCAAGGCGGCCGATGGTGCGGTGGTGCCGGACATGGCCACGCTGGATCCGTCTGCGGTGCCGGTGATGGCGCCGGTGGGCGTGACCGGCAGGCAGCTCATCGCCCAGGTGGAGGAGGCCGCGCGCAAGGGCACGATGGTCAATTTCACCTTCCACGGCGTCGGTGGTGATTACCTGACCGTCTCCAGTGAAGCCCATGCCGAGCTGTTGGCCTACCTGGCCGCGCATCGGGACCTCTACTGGACCGACACTTTCCTCAACCTGATGACCTACGTGCGCAAGCAACAGGCCCAGATCGGCGCCGCGCCGCGCTGACCATGCGGCTATGCGCCGAAGCCGGCCTGGCCCAGGGCGCGATAGGCCACCCGGTCGCGGCCGGCATGCTTGGCGTCATAGAGCGCCGCGTCGGTGGCCGCCAGCAGCGCGGCCGGATCGTCACTGGCCACCTGCTCGGCCGCACTGACCCCGATGCTGATGGTGATGTGGCCGATTGGCGCGGCCAGCTGCAGCGAAGCCACGCCCAGGCGCATCTGTTCGGCCAGCTGCCGCGCGTCCTCGGCGTGGGTGGCCGGCAGGATCACGGCGAATTCCTCGCCGCCGTAGCGCGCCACCACATCCAGCGCGCGCGTGGTGCTGCCGGCCAGAGCGCGGGCCACTTCGCGCAGGCGCAGGTCGCCGGCCTGGTGGCCAAAGGCATCGTTGAGGCGCTTGAAGTGGTCGACGTCCACCATCAGCAGCGCCAAAGGCTCGCCGGAGCGTCGCGCGCGTTTCCATTCGCGCTGCAGGGCATCGTCGAACTCGCGCCGGTTGGCCAGCCCGGTCAGCTTGTCCACCCGCGCCATGGCATCCAGCTCCTCGCGTTCGGACACGGCACGCAGCTGGATCAGCACGCTGCGCAGCCCATAGCCCAGCGTGGCGATGACGAAGCCGGCGATCGCCAGGCTCAGATGCTGGTCGGCGATCAGTGCCGAGACCACCAGCAGGCTCATCGGCAGCATCAGCGGACTGCCGGCCTGGACCACCAGCCGCAGCTGGCGTGAGACCGGCCGCGGCGCCGCGGTGGAGGGACGCAGCAGTGCCAGGGCGGCCAGCAGCAGGAAGGGCACGTCGATGACCAGGTCGATGGCGGCGCCAAAGCCGGTGTCGGCCGGTTCGGCATGGTTGATGTAACCGGCCACCGCCATGTAGACGAAGGCGAAGATCATCTGGCTGCGATAGAAGTAACGTCGTGCCGCAGTCTGGCTGGCCACGAAACGCGCCACCGAGAACAGCGCGATGAATGCGTTCTCGATGTCGAACATCAGCCGCAGGTTGGCCAGGCCCGCCTGGCTGGCCGTGCTGATGGTGACGAACGAGAAGGTGTGGACGAAGAACAGGTAGCCCAGCACGATCGCCAGCACGCCATCGACCAGCCGCACCGGCCAGGTTTCGCGGACCGGGCTGGCCAGGGCGAAGGTCAGCGGCACGCCGTAGAGCACGTACAGCAGCATGCTGGCGCCGGGCGTGGCGGTCAGGTTGTCCAGGAACACCGTCTCGACCATGTTGACGGCCATGCCGCCGGCCCACAGCAGCAGGCCCATCGCCAGCAGGATCCAGGCGCCGACCGCCTCGTTGCCACGACAGCGCCACAGGCACACGCCAGCGGCCAGCAGCGGTGCGCCGATCAGGAAGACGAAGGAGAGGGCTTCGGCGGCCGCAGGAAACAATGCGATCGCCAGTCCGTGGCACAGCAGGTACACCAGGGGCAGCAGGATCGGCACGGACGCCCTTGCGCAGATGGTTGCGGCAGGACGATACGCGGGCCTGCGTGAGGGCGACAAGGTGTCTGGCCGGCGCTGGTCAATTGCCATTGCACGCGCTGTCCAGGCGTGATCCAGTTCGCCCTGCCGAGTGGCCAATCCGCACGTTTCACCGCCTGGGTCCTAGCATGGCGTCCTGTTCAACGCATGGGCGATTTCCAGATGAGCCACGACACCATGACCGCGATCGCCATCGCAGGCGGCAAGGGCGACGCCGACGCGCTGCATGCCGTGCAGCTGCCGCGGCCTGTGCCCGACGCCGGACAGCTGCTGATCCGGGTGCACGCGGCCGGCATCAACCGGCCGGATCTGCTGCAGCGCCAGGGTCACTATCCGCCACCGCCGGGTGCACCCGACACCCTGGGCCTGGAAGTGTCCGGTGAAGTGGTCACCGCCGCGGGCCGCTGGCAGCGGGGCGACCGTGTCTGCGCATTGCTGGGCGGCGGTGGCTATGCCCAATACGTGGCCGTCGACGCGCGCCATGTGCTGCCGATCCCGGACGCCTGCGACTTCATACAGGCCGCGGCGCTGCCTGAAACGGTGTTTACCGTCTTCGCCAACCTGTTCGAACACGGACAGCTCAAGGCTGGTGAGACCCTGCTCCTGCACGGCGCGACCTCGGGCATCGGCGTCATGGCGATCCAGCAGGCCAAGGCCGCCGGGGCCCGGGTGCTGGCCACCGCGCGCGGTGCGGACAAGGCGGCGCAGGCCAGGTCGCTCGGCGCCGACATCGCGGTCGACACCTGCGCCGGGTCCTTCGTCGAGGCGGCCAAGGCAGCCGGCGGTGTGGACGTGTCGCTGGATATGGTCGGCGCCAGCGTGTTCGCCGACACCCTGTCAGTGCTCAACCACGGCGGACGCATCGTATACATCGCCTCGCAGGGCGGCAGCACGCTGGAAGTGCCGGTGTTCGAACTGATGCGCCGCCAGGCGGTCTTGACCGGTTCGACCCTGCGCGCGCGTCCTGCCGATGAAAAAGCGCGCCTGGCCGCCGAGATCGAGCGGGTGGTGTGGCCGTGGATCGCCCAGGGCAAAGTCAGGACACTGATCGACCGCAGCTTTCCGCTGGCGCAGGCCGCGCAGGCCCATGCCCATCTGGAAGCGGGCCGGCATCTGGGCAAGGTGGTGCTGACGGTGGCGTGAGTCGGCATGACCGCAGCCGCGGTGCTTTGCTTCGGCTCAGTGTGCCGGTGCCGTGGGTAGGCGCAGGCTGAAACGCGTGCCCGAGCCGGGCACCGAACGCACGCTGATGGCGATGCCCAGGCTGGCGGCGGTGTTCTGCACGATCCACAGTCCCAGGCCCAGGCCGTCGCTGCTGTGGTCGCCCTGGCGGAAGGCGCCGAACATGGCGTCGATCTGGCCGTCGGCGATGCCAGGTCCGGTATCGATGACTTCGATGTCCACATGCTCGCCGCGCTTGCGGCAGCCCACCAGCACGCGGCCGCCCTTGGGCGTGTACTTGATCGAGTTGGCGACCAGGTTGCCGACCAGGGTTTCCAGCTGGCGTGTGTTGCTGAGCGCGGTGCAGCGGGTGCGGGCCACGCGCAGGTGGATGTTGCGCCGGCGCGCGGCGGTGGCGTGGGTGGAGGCCACATGCCCAAGCACGGCGTTCAGGTTGGTCGGCTCCAGCGCTTCGGGTTCGAAGCTGCGCTTGCCGCTGGCCACCGAGAGCATCCGGGTCAGGCCGTTGTCCACGTTCTGCAGCGCCTCATGTCCCATGCGCACGATGCGTTCCATCTTGTCCGGCGCGGCGTGCCGGGCCAGGTCGAAGGCCAGCATGGCGGTGGTCATCGGGGTCCTGAAGTCATGTCCGGCCGACGCCAGCAGGCTGGCGCGGTACTGGCTGACGCGCTCGCTGCGCGCCAGCATGCGTCGCAGTTCCAGCTGCGCCATCACCTGACGCGCCAGGGCCAGCAGGCTTTGTCCCTGTGCTTCGGTCAAGCCGCGACTGACGGTATCCAGCACGCACACCGCGCCGATCGGCAGGCCTTCGGAGGTCTTCAGCACGGCGCCGGCGTAGAAGCGGATATGCGGCGGGCCGGTAACCAGCGGGCTGTCCACGAAGCGGCTGTCCTGCAGGGTGTCGGGCACCACCAGTAGCGCGTCCTGCAGGATCGCGTGGGCACAGATCGATTCCTCGATCGCGGTTTCGCGCACGCCTACGCCATGGGCGGCCTTGAACCACTGGCGCTCGGTCTCGACCAGGCTGATCAGCGCCATCGGCGTGTTGCACACGGTCGAGGCGATGCGGGTGAGGTCGTCGAAAACCGATTCCGGCGGCGTATCCAGCACGTCGTAGTCGTGCAGCGCCTGGATCCGTCGGTCTTCCAGCGCCGCGGGCAAGGTGGGGGCAGCAGACTGGGCCATGAGACGTGGACGATGAAGGGGCATGCAACATCCCACAGCGTTCGTGCGCAGCAGGTGAGGCCGCGGCCATGCATCGGCATGGCATCATCGGCGTCCCCCACGCTGTCCGCGCCCCGTCCGCAAGACGTCAGGGCGCGCCTCGACCTTGCCTTGGAGTGGAGCTGCGTGATGGGAAACAGGCTGTGGATGTGGGGATTGGCCGGCTGGCTGCTGTGTGCCGTGCCACTGGCGATGGCGCAGGCGCCGTCCGCGCCCACGGCGAGCGGCCCTGCGACCGTGCGCATCGTCCACCGGGATGCCGGCTATCAGCTGCAGGTCGACGGAAAACCCTTCTACGTCAAGGGCGCCGGCATGAGTGGCGAGGCCCAGGAGGAACTGGTTGCACGCGGCGGCAATTCGTTCCGGACCTGGCGCAGCGGGGAAGACCGCAAGGACGTGCTGGCAATGCTCGACCGCGCCCAGCGCAACGGCCTGATGGTGGCGATGGGGATCGAGGTCGCGCGCGAGCGCCATGGTTTCGACTACGACGATGCGGCCGCGGTCGATGTGCAACTGCAGCGCATCCGGCGCGAAGTGCTGGCCTACAAGGACCATCCGGCCGTGCTGATGTGGGTGGTGGGCAACGAACTCAACCTGGAGGCGACCAATCCCGCGGTCTGGACCGCGGTGGGCCAGCTGGCCGACATGATCCACACCGTCGATCCCCATCATCCGGTGATGACCACCCTGGCCGGTTTCGACAAGCCGCTAATCGATGCAATCAAGGCGCGTGCGCCCTCGCTGGACCTGATCGGCGTGCAGCTCTATGGCGACATCTCCGCGCTGCCGGGGAAGCTCAAGACCAGCGGCTGGACCGGTCCGTATGTCGTGACCGAATGGGGCCCGACCGGGCACTGGGAAAGCCCGCTCACCCAGTGGGGCGCTGCGGTGGAGGACACCGGCACGCGCAAGGCCGAACTGCTGGTCGAGCGCTACCACCGTTACATCGCCAGCGACACCGTCCAGGGCCTGGGTTCGTACGTGTTCCTGTGGGGCAACAAGCAGGAGCGCACGCCGACCTGGTACGGGCTGTTCCTGCCCAGCGGCGAATCCACGCCGGGCGTGGATGCCATGCAGTTCCTGTGGACCGGCCGATGGCCGGCCAATCGCGCCCCGTCCATCGCTGTGCCGACCATCGATACGCAGCCGGCGCAGGCCAGCGTCACCCTGGCACCGGGCAGTCTCCACCAGGCCCAGGCCAGCGCCGCGGATCCGGAGGGCGATGCGCTGCAATACCACTGGAGCGTGCGCGCCGAAAGCACCGCCAAGAGCGTGGGCGGCGATCCGGAAGCCGTGCCGGACCTGGTGGACACACCGATCAGCAAGACCGCCAACGGCGCGATCCGCTTCACCGCGCCGGTCAAGCCCGGCCATTACCGATTGTTCGTGGAAGTACGCGACGGCAAGGGCCACGCCAGCTACGCCAACATTCCGTTCCGGGTGCAGGAGTAATAGCGGCGGAGGCCGCCATGGGCCAACGTCGCAACGTGGAAATCTTCGACCTTCGCGCGGTCACGCGTTTGGAAGCCAGGCGGTGGCGACCGCTCAGCATCTCGAATCGGTGCTTCAGCAGGCCTGGCTGCGCGGACGCGCTCACTCATAGAACGCGTCGGCCGCATCGATCGCCAGCTGATGTTCCCGCGCGAACGCCACTGCGGCCCGGCATGCTGCCAGTGCCACCGGGTTGTCTTCCAGATGCGACATGGGTGCGCACCGCATCGTCAGCAGATCGGCATCGCTGCAGATCTCGACAAGGCCATCGGCTGTAACGCTGATGGTGTCGTCGCCGGAAGTGACAAAGTAGAGCCGTTCGGTGGTGCGTCCATAGATGCGGAAGGTGTTGCCGGTCATGGCATTTCTCCTTGCGGGAGCGCTGCCTGTTCAGCCTACACAGGCCGGTTGCGTAACCACGGCAGATAAGGTCACGAACCCATACCGCGACCGAACATGCTTGTCTTTATTTGAAGCGTGGCGAAACGCCCTGATCACTTGTGCGCTCCGGTTCAACGATGAAGATCCCTGACCTCACGCGCTCGGTCAGGCAGGCATGAACATCGGTTCATGCATGCGTGGACGGAGTGAGGGCGATCGCGCGAAAACTCACGCATGGATGACGAAGCGCCGCGCAAAGTGCGTGCACAGATGCTGCGCCCTGCAGCCTGATTTCCTGCCTAGCTGCCGCGCTGCCAATGCACGCGGCGCGCCACGGCCCATCGCGAAGGAGTTCCACCGCATGAATACCCAGACCAAGACCGCCCATACGCTCAATGACCTGATCGCCATTGCCCGCGACGGACAGGATTTTTATACCGAAGCCGCCTCCAAGGTGGACAACACCGAGCTTGCCGCGCTGTTCAACCGCATTGCCGGCGTCAAGCAGAACATCGTCCGCGACCTGAGCGCCGTCGTGACCTCGGTCGGCGGCGAGCCGGCCACCCACGGCACCGTCGTCGGCTCGATGCAGGAGTTTTACGGCAAGGTGCGCGCCACCCTGGGCGACAAACAGTATGGCTATGTCGCCGAACTGGAAGAGTCCGAAGATCGCCTGCTGAAGGCCTTTACCGAAGCCGCCTCGGACAACGACACGCCGGCCGCCGCACGCGAGGCGGCGCTGCGCCTGCTGCCGGAAGTGCGCGAATGCCACAGCGTGATGCGCGATCGCAAGCATGCGATGAAAAGCGCAGCCTGATCCAGTTCGCCTGATCCGCTCAGGCGATTGATCGACTTGCAGAAGCCCTGCCGATGCAGATCGGCCGGGCTTTGTCGTGGATGGCCTCTGGTCCAGATTGCCGATACAGGCAAGACTTGCCGGAAGAGGCGCGTATGGGCGACCTTAGCCGGCCGTTGTCAGTAGGCCTGATGCCATGCGTACGCTGTACCCGCCAATCGTTCCTTATGCCGAGCAGCGGCTTGCTGTCGATGGCCTGCACACGCTGCAGCTCCAGGAATGCGGCAATCCCGACGGCGTCCCGGTGATCTTCCTGCATGGCGGACCAGGTGGTGGCGTGGTGCCGGAACATCGACGCTTCTTCGATCCCAAGCGCTGGCGCGTGGTGCTGTTCGACCAGCGCGGATGCGGACGGTCCACGCCGGTGGCCGAGGTGCGCGACAACACCACCGCGCATCTGGTGGCCGACATCGAGACCATCCGCCAGCACTTGGGCATCGAGCGCTGGGCGGTATTCGGAGGCTCCTGGGGTTCGACTCTGGCCCTGGCGTACGCGCAGGCCCATCCGGACCGCGTGCTGGCGCTGGTATTGCGAGGGATCTTCCTGGGCCGGCGCGAGGAACTGCACTGGTGCAACGAATGCGACGGCGGCGCGCGCATGGTGTTTCCGGAAGGTTGGGAGCGCTACGTCGGCCATATCCCCGAAGCCGAGCGCGCGCAGCTGGTGGAAGCCTATTGGCGCCGCCTGGACAGCGACGATCCCGATGTCCGCCAGGCTGCGGCTGAGTCCTGGAACGCGTGGGAAGACAGTTCGTCCACGCTGGTCCACGACAGCCAGCCGCCGCCGCCGGAAGAGGACGCACAGGCGGCGTTGGCCGTGGCCCGGATCGAGGCGCACTACTTCCGCCACGATGTGTTCCTGGCGCCCGATCAACTGCTGCGCGATGTGGGCCGCATTCGCCACCTGCCCGGCACCATCGTGCAGGGCCGCTACGACATGCTGTGCCCGGCCAAGGCGGCCTATGACCTCAGCCGGGCCTGGCCCGAGGCGACGCTGGACATCGTGCTGGCCGGCCACAGCGCGTTCGACCCGGCAATCACCGACGCCCTGGTGCGGGCGACCGACGCACTCGCCGACACGCTGGGCAATTGAGGCGGGCATGACAGGCGTCGCGCTCAGGCCGGCTCGGCGTCCTCATGCGCCCGTGACAGTTCGACCCGGTCACGGCCGGCGTGCTTGGCGGCATACATCGCCGCGTCGGCGCGCTGCAGCAGCGGCACGGTTTCCAGGTCGCCCGATTCCAGGCCGGTAACTCCGGCGCTCAAGGTGACCTGCAGGTCGGGCAGCTGCAATTCCTGTGCGATCGAACCCAGCAGACCGCGCAGCGACTCGATCCGCTGCTTGGCCTGGAGCGGGCTGCTGCCGGGCATGATCAGCAGGAATTCTTCGCCTCCCATGCGCGCGACGTAGTCCGCATCGCGGAAGGCGCCACGCAGCGTGCGGGCGAACAGCTGCAGGACCTGGTCGCCGACTTCGTGCCCATGTCGGTCGTTGATGCGCTTGAAATGGTCGATGTCCAGAAAGCCCACGGTGACGGCCTGGCCGGTGCGACGCGCCGTGGCGCTGACCGAGGCCAGGTGTTCCAGGGCCGCGCGGCGGTTGGGCAGGCCGGTCAATGCATCGGTCTGGGCCAGCACACGCATCTCGTCGCGCTGCCGGCGCAGGCTGCCAAGGCGCAGGGTCAGCGCCATGCTGGCGATCAGCGCCAGCCAGCACCCGGACAGCAGCATCGTCTCGACTTTCCAGCGCGCCAGGGCCTCGGGCACGGCCATTTCCATCAAACCCAGCGCCAGGAACGGCGCCACGCAGCCCAGCGCGGTGACCCCGCCGTGTTCGCTGCGCCACAGGGTCATCAGCGCCAGTCCGGTCAGGGTCAGGCATAGCAGGTAGAAACCGATCTCGCTGGCGATCGAGGCCACCGCCAGCCACGCGCCCGGCAACAGCATCACCACGCCCGCCAGCGCAAAGGCGACCAGCATCAGCATGTCGGAGGCGCGCCGCACACCATCGGCCAGCGAGCGCGGCGCGGCCTGGTAGGCCAGCATGCGCACGGTCAGGCCGATCATCGCCGTGGGCAGGGCGATCAGCAGCCGCGGCGAGGACTCGCCCAGCGGGAACCATGGCCGCGGATAGGCGCACAGTCCCGACAGCAGCGCCATCCATGTCGCGAACAGCACCGCGCTGAGCGCATACGACAGGAAGGCGCGCTCGCGGGTGCTGATGAAGGTCAGCAGCGAGGACAGCACCAGCGCCAGCATCACCGCCACCGACGCCATCCGCAGCGAAAACCGGAACCGGTCCTGGCGCTGCACCTGAGCCGGGTCGCCCAGCCGCACCAGCGGCCGCCACAGCGGCAACGGGCTGGGATCGAACTCCACTTCGATCGGACGCTGGTCGCCCTTGCCCGGCACCAGTACCGTGCCCATCCCGGCCAGAAACCGCGAATCCAGCGTGCGCGCGTCCTGCAGGAGCCCGCAACGCTCGCGGCTGCCGTGGCGGATCTGGACTTCGCCGCGGAACACGTTCGCCACCACCAGCGCCTGCGGCGCGCCGGACCAGCCGCCCTGCGGCGGCGGCAGGCTGATATGGGTGCGGTCAGGCCGGTGCTGATGCAGGCAAGGTCGGGCCTGTTCCTCGCTCTGCGCGGCCTGGCCGTCGATCACATAGGCCGCGGGCGCGGCGGTGCGCACGCAGGCCGCCGGCCCACATAGGAGCAGCAGCAGCCACAGCAGCCGGGAAAAGCGCTTCATCAACGTCAACATCATGGGTCCGTGCGGGATTTGGCGCTGCCGCACGAACGCGCGGTCCCTGCCGATGATATCGGCTGATGGGGCCAGGACTGGAGTCGGGTCCTGGCTTGATCTGATTGTCGGCGTCAGTGGCCCGGCGCGTGGCCAGCGGGCAGGTCGAACACGGCCACGACCGGGAAATGGTCGGATGGATAGCGCGGCCCGGCGTGGATCGTCAGGGTTTCGACCGAGCGCAACGTCAAGCCGCGGAACAGGATCCAGTCCAGACGCTTGTCCGGGGTCCCGGTGAAGTCGTGGAAGGTCTTGTCCGGACCGCTGCGCGGTGCGCCGGCCAGCCAGGCATCGGTCAGGGCCGCGGTCAGCGCGGCGTGGGCCGGATCGGCGTCGGTGGTGTTGAAATCGCCAGTCAGCACGAACGGCTCATCCTGCGGCAGCGCGGCCACGCGCTTGGCGATCAGCTGCGCACTCTTCAATCGCGCCGCGTCGTCCTGGTCGCGATAGGGAAAGTGGGTGTCATACAGCATGAACGTGGCGCCGTCGGCGATGCGCTGGAAGCGCGCCCAGGTCACCATCCGCGGAAACACATTGCCCCAGGTGATGCTGCCGGCCACTTCCGGCGTGTCGGACAACCAGAAATTGCCCGACTCCAGCACGCGCAGGCGGTCGGTTCGGTAGAACACGCCCATGTGCTCGTCGTCCTCGCCGCCGCCGCGGCTTTCGCCGAACCAGGCAAACTTGGGCAGACGCGCGATCAGGTCGTCGGCCTGCGCTTTGACCAGCTCCTGGGTGCCGATGACGTCCGGATCCTGCGTGCGGATGACCTGTGCCATCAGGTCGCGGCGGTTTTCCCAGCGGTTGTCGTTGGTGTCGGCCGGGGTGCGCACATTGAACGACATGACCTTCAACGGATTGGCGGCAAACGCCGCACCGGTCGGCAGGACCATCAGGATCAGGAGTAGCAGACGGACGCGTCGGCGGCGGGCATTGGAGGCGAAGACGCCGGACAGCAGGCGAGACAAGAGCATGGGCGTTCCGGAGAAACAGGAGGCATCGCCATGGTCCAACAAAACACCCGCGCCGGAAACGCGGCGAAAGTCGCAGATGAACCGCAGCTTCACGCTACTCCAGGCGAACAAGCGCGCACTCTGTCACACGAATACGCGGCACGGCACCCTGAAGTCCCGCGCCGCGCAGGTGGTCAGGTCAGTTCCAGTCGGCGTGGAAACTGCCTTGGCCGTCGATACGTTCGAAGGTGTGCGCGCCAAAGAAATCGCGCTGTGCCTGCAGCAGGTTGGCCGGCAGGCGTGCGCTGCGGTAGCTGTCGTAGTAGGCGATGGCCGAAGCAAAGCACGGCACCGGGACGCCCCGCTTTACTGCCGTGGCCACCACCTCTCGCAGCGCGGCCTGATAGTCGGCGGCGACCTTCTGGAAATACGGGTCCAGCAGCAGATTGGCCAGCGCAGGCTGGCGCGCATAAGCGTCAGTGATCTTCTGCAGGAAGCGCGCGCGGATGATGCAGCCAGCGCGGAAGATCCTGGCGATCTCGCCGTACTGCAGGTCCCATTGATACTCATCCGAAGCCGCGCGCATCTGCGCGAAGCCCTGCGCGTAGGACACGATCTTGCTCAGGTACAGCGCCTTGCGCACCGCCTCGATGAAGGCGTCGCGGTCACCGCCGAACTTCGGCGCATCCGGTCCAACCAGCACCTCGGAGGCGGCCACGCGCTCTTCCTTCAGCGAAGACACGATCCGTGCGAACACCGATTCGGTGATCAGTGGCAGCGGAATGCCCAGGTCCAGCGCGCTCTGGCTGGTCCACTTGCCGGTGCCTTTCTGTGCGGCGCGGTCCAGGACCACATCGACCAGGTCGGCGTCGGTCTGGTCGTCGTGCTTGCGGAAGATCCTGGAGGTGATCTCGATCAGGTAGCTGTCCAGCTCGCCGTCGTTCCACTGGGTGTAGATGTCGGCCAGCTCGGCGTTGGACAGGCCCAGCACGTCCTTGAGCACGGCGTAGCTTTCGGCGATCAGTTGCATGTCACCGTACTCGATGCCGTTGTGGACCATCTTGACGTAGTGGCCAGCGCCATCGGGGCCGATGTAGGCCACGCATGGCGTGCCGTCCGGCGCCTTGGCGGCGATCTGGGTCAGGATCGGCGCGACCAGGTCGTAGGCGTCCTTCGGCCCGCCGGGCATGATCGAGGGGCCCTTGAGTGCACCTTCCTCGCCACCGGACACGCCGGTGCCGATGAAGTGGAAACCGGCATCGGCCAGTTCCTGGTTGCGACGGCGGGTGTCCTGAAAGAACGTGTTGCCGCCATCGATGAGCACGTCGCCCTTGGCCAGCAGCGGCTTGAGTTCTTCGATCACCGCATCGGTGCCGGCGCCGGCCTTGACCATCAGCAGGATGCGGCGCGGGGTTTCCAGCGACTCGACGAACTCGGCCAGCGTGTAGGTCGGCACCAGCCCGGCGTCCGGACTGTCGGCCATGACCTCGTCGGTCTTCTCGCGGCTGCGGTTGAAGACGGACACCTTGTGGCCGCGACTGGCGATGTTGAGGGCCAGGTTGCGGCCCATCACGGCCATGCCGATCACGCCGATGGGTTGCTTGCTCACGATGCTGCTCCTGGGAGGACGGGAAAGCCCGCATGGCCGCATTTTAGGTGCCGCACCGCATTGGCATGCGGGATGGGGCTGGAACAAAGCATGCACCCCTGACCGGAAGACCCTGACATCGCCTGGCCGAATTTTCCAAATGGATGCAGGCCACGATCGCCTTCTAGCGTCCGTCGATTCCTCCTGGACTGGATCCGACCAGGATCGGATGGCGGCGTGAGGGTTCCAGCGAACGCCTTGAACCCGAAGCTCACGAGTCCCATGTCAGACTCTGGCGGCTTGACAATGGCCTACGGCGTTCGATAAGTCGCTGATCGGAAAAGGATTTTGATGCTTCAGTGCGAATTTCCCATAAATGAATGCAATCCAACAAAGTCCCTGTTGATTGTCCGATCAGTAGAACGATGGGAACCATCCCAGGCCTTAGCAGTCGAACCTCCACATTGCTAATATCGCTGACATGAACCAGACCTCCGCAGCCACCGCCATGGTGGCCAACAACCTCCCGATTCCCAGCCCGCTCGGCTCGCTGGACGCCTACATTGGCGCCGTGCACCAGATTCCGGTGCTCACCGTCGATGAGGAACAGGAGCTGGCGCACCGCTTCCGCGACGGTGACGATCTGGATGCCGCGCGCGAACTGGTGCATTCGCACCTGCGTTTCGTCGTGCATGTGGCCCGCGGCTATAGCGGCTATGGCCTGCAGCTGGGCGACCTGATCCAGGAAGGCAACATCGGCCTGATGAAGGCGGTCAAGCGCTTCGACCCCGACATGGGCGTGCGCCTGGTCAGCTTTGCGGTGCACTGGATCCGTGCCGAGATGCATGAGTTCATCCTGAAGAACTGGCGCATCGTCAAGGTCGCCACGACCAAGGCCCAGCGCAAGCTGTTCTTCAACCTGCGCAAGTCCAAGACCCGCCTGGGCTGGATGAACGCGGCCGAAGTCAGCGCCGTGGCCAAGGATCTCAACGTTTCCGAGCGCGAAGTGGTCGAGATGGAATCGCGCCTGTCCGGCCGTGACATCGGCTTCGACGCGCCCTCGGACGAGGACGACGATCATGCGCCACCGTCGCCGGCCAACTACCTGCGTGCCAGCGAGGAAGATCCCTCGCAGGTCTACGAGCGCGTCGACAGTGAGGACAACCAGCTGGAACTGCTGCGCGAAGGCATGGCCAATCTGGACAAGCGCTCGCGCGACATCGTTGCCCGCCGCTGGCTGGATGCCGACAACAAGATCACCCTGCAGGAACTGGCCGACGAGTACGGCGTGTCGGCCGAGCGCATCCGCCAGATCGAGGCCAACGCGCTGAAGAAGATGAAGGCCTTGTTCGCCGCCTGAGGATTGTGCAGATCGGATAAGAGAAACCCCGCTTGATGCGGGGTTTTCTTTTTGGTGCCGGTTCGACGGCGCGCGCTTGCTGACAATGGCGTAATTGCTATTTCAAGAATCGTTCTCATTTGTTAGTCTTTCGCGAATTCGGTCGCAGCTATCGGCTCCGACCCGGCAGAAGTGCATCGCATCTGGCGCTTCGATCGCCGCCTGTTTTCGCCCCAGCCGTCGCCAGGGCTCTCTCCCTGACGAGGCTGTCCCCATGATCCGCGCTCCGCGCCGTGCTTTCCGTTCGCCTGTTTCCCGGCCACTGACCCTGGCAATCCTGACCTCGCTGGCTTTCGCCGCGCCGCTGCAGGCGCAGCAGGTGGATGACGAAGACCTGACGCGCGCGGAGAAATCCAGCGCCTCGACCCTGGAAACCCTGCACGTCACCGCCGAGCAGATTGCCAAGCAGGCGCTGGGCACTTCGATCATCACTCAGGAGGACATCGAGCGTCGTCCGCCGGCCAACGATCTGTCCGACATCCTGCGGACCATGCCGGGCGTGAACCTGACCGGCAACAGCGCGTCGGGCGCCTACGGCAACAACCGCCAGATCGACCTGCGCGGCATGGGCCCGGAAAACACCCTGATCCTGGTGGATGGCCGTCGCGTCAGCGCGCGCGATTCGGTCCGCATGGGCGTGGCTGGCGAGCGCAATAGCCGCGGCGACACCAACTGGGTGCCCGCCGAAGCGGTCGAGCGTATCGAAGTGCTGCGCGGTCCGGCGGCTGCGCGCTACGGCTCGGGCGCGGCTGGTGGCGTGGTCAACATCATCACCAAGAAGCCGACTGGCGACCTGACCGGTTCGATGACGCTGTACGGCCTGGTTCCCGAGCACAGCGATGAGGGCGGCAGCCAGCGCGCAGGCTTCACCTTGAGCGGGCCGCTGTCGCGCGACTGGTCCTTCCGCCTGTACGGCAACCTCAACAAGACCGACGCCGACGCCGCCGACATCAACAGCGCCAACTCCGAAAGCGGGGTGGCCGCGGCCGGTCGCGAGGGCGTACGCAACAAGGACATCAACGGCCTGCTGCGCTGGGACCTCACCGATGACCAGGTGCTGGAATTCGAATCCGGCTACAGCCGCCAGGGCAACATCTTCGCCGGCGATTACCTCAACACGTCCAATGACACCGTCACCAGCAAGGTCGGCGATGAAACCAGCATCATGACCCGGCGCAATGCCGCCGTGACCCATCGTGGCAACTGGGACTTCGGCACTTCGCGCCTGACCTTGTCCTACAGCGATACCGACAACGACCGCATCAGCGAAGGCCTGGCCGGTGGTCCGGAAGGCTCGCTGTCGACCGCGCCGGTGTGGACCCATTCCAACCTTAAGGACTACAGCGCCGATGGCGAGGTGAACATTCCCTCGGTGATCGGTGGCATGGACAACATCTGGACGGTGGGCTTCGAGTATCGCGACAGCGAACTGGATGATCCGTATTCGATGTCGCAGGCCGGCACTGGCGTGGACGGCGTCGATGCCACCGATCGCAATGGCAAGCGCGATGAGCAGGTCACCGCGGTGTTCATCGAAGACAACATCTATGCGACCGAGCGGCTGACCCTGACCCCGGGCCTGCGCTTCGACCATCACAGCGCGTTCGGCAACAACTTCAGTCCCAGCCTCAACGTGCAGTACAAGCTGACGCCGGACTGGCTGGTCAAGGGCGGCATCGCGCGTGCCTTCAAGGCCCCCAACCTGTATCAGGCCAACCCGAACTATCTGTACTACACCCGCGGCAACGGCTGTCCGGATGACTACACCGGTACCGGTGGCTGCTACATCCAGGGCAATGCGGATCTCGATCCGGAAACCAGCATCAACAAGGAAATCGGCATCGAGTGGCTGCCGGAGAGTGGCTACCACGCGTCGCTGACCTACTTCCACAACGACTACGACAACAAGATCGTGGCCGGCTACAGCGATTACTACGAGACCTCGGCCGGTGGCTACGTCTACCAGTGGATCAACGCGTCCAAGGCCCTGATCCAGGGCGTGGAGGGCAACGTCAAGATTCCGCTGCTGGGCGAGCGTGGCGACAGGCTGAGCTGGAATACCAACATCACCTGGATGATCGACAACAAGAACAAGGCCACCGGCCAGCCGCTGTCGGTGATCCCGGAATACACCCTCAATTCGATGCTGGACTGGCGCGCGACCGAGCGGCTTTCGTTCTCACTGATGGCGACCTTCTACGGCAAGCAGGAACAGGCCTCGCTGGACCGCAACAACGAAGCGGTCTGCGGTGTTGAGGGCCTGGTCGCGTGCGATACGCTGGGTGCCTATCACCTGTTCAGTACCAGCATGCGCTATCGCATCACCAAGCAGGCGAGCCTTGGCTTGGGCGCCAACAACCTGGCCGACAAGCGCATCTTCCGCGAGGGCAGCCGCGCCAGCAGCGCCGGTGCGGCGACCTACAACGAGCCGGGCCGCGCCTACTGGGCCAGCCTGACGTTCGGCTTCTGATGCGCGCGCTGCGCTGGCGCCTGTGCGGCGCGCTACTGGTGGCCGGTTGGATGATGGTGGGAGCTGCGTTCGCGCAGCCCGACCTGAGCCGCAAGACCGGGCCGACGCTGGCCGACACCGGATTGAAGGCCTATGCCTTCCACACCCTGAAATTCGATTCCGAAGATGGCCGGCGGCACTACCGCGTGCGGGTGGCGGTGCCGAAGATGCAGGCGCCGCAGGCCGGTTTCCCCGCGCTGTACCTGCTCGATGGCAACGCAGCGCTGATGGAACTGGACGAAGCAGCACTGCAGCGTCAGCGCGACGGCGGCCGTCCGCCGGTGCTGGTGTTCATTGCCACCGACAACGACCTGCGCATCGATGGCGATGCGCGCGCGTTCGACTACACGCCGCGACCGCTGGCTGGTGCGGGACGTGACGATGCGCTGGGCCGCAAGAATGGCGGGGCCGACGCGTTCCTGACTCTCATCAGGACCCGGGTGCAGCCCGGTGTGGCGGCGCTGGTGAAACTGGACGCCGCGCGACAGACGCTGTGGGGGCACTCCTACGGCGGGCTGTTCGTGCTGCATGTCTTGTTCACCCAGCCGCAGGCTTTCAGTCGCTACGTGGCGGTGGATGCGTCGCTGTGGTGGGAGCAGGGCCAGATCCTGGGCGAGGAGCGTGGCTTGCTGAAACGCAAGGCGCTGTCTGCGCCTGCGTCGCTCCTGCTGATGACGGGGAGCGGCGGCGAGGCATCGCGATCCGGCCCGCCAGCCGCCGATCCCAAACGCGTGCAGACCATGCAGGCCGCGCGCGGTGCGGTGTCTGCGGACGAACCGGTACGCATGATCGAACGGCTGTCGCAGCTTTCCGGATTGCAGGCGCGGTTGCAGGTGTTGCCGGACTTGTCGCACGGACAGACGCTGGGCGCATCGCTGCCTGCGGCGATGGATTTCGCCGGCGCGCCTTGAACAAAAAAGCGGCGCGAAGGAGTGCTTCGCGCCGCGCTCGTTCCAGCCGGAATCGATGCCTCAGCTGTCCGGGCGCTGTGTGTCCGCCCCGGTCTGCGGCACGCCGTCGTCGGGCACCACTTCGCGAGGCGCCTCGCCGAAGATGATGCGCGCGGCGCGCTGGTAGCTCCAATAGGCCATCGCCCAGTTGACCAGCACCACGAACCGGTTGCGGAAGCCGATCAGGAAGAACACGTGTGCGGCCAGCCAGAACCACCACGCGAGCAGGCCAGAAAGCTTCAGCCTGCCCAGGTGGACGATGGCGGCCATGCGGCCGATGGTGGCCAGGTTGCCGAAGTCGCTGTACTTGAACGGTGTCACCGCCTTGCCGGCCAGGCGCGCGCGCAGCACCTTGGCGATGTACTTGCCCATCTGCTTGGCGGCCGGTGCCACCCCGGGCACCGGCTTGCCGTTGGCCTGCTGCAACGAAGCCAGGTCGCCGCCGACGAAGATGTCGGGGTGGCCGGGCACGCTCAGGTCGGGCTCGACCAGCACGCGACCGGCACGGTCCAGCGGCACGCCCAGGCCACGGGCCAGCGGCGAAGCGGCCACGCCGGCGGCCCAGACCATGGTGCGCGCGGCGAAGGCTTCGTCGCCCAGTCTGTAGCCGTGCTCGTCGATGTGGGTGACCGGCTTGCCGGTGCTGACCTCCACGCCCAGCTTTTCCAGCTGCGCGCGCGCCTTGTCGGTCAGGTCTTCCGGGAAGGATGGTAGTACGCGCGGGCCGGCCTCGATCAGGCGCACGCGCGCACCGCGCGGATCGATGTGGCGGAACTCGTTCTTGAGCGTGTGGCGGGCGATCTCGGCCAGGGTGCCGGCCAGTTCGACGCCGGTGGGGCCGCCGCCGACGATGGCGAAGTGCAACCATGCCGCGCGCTTGGCCGGATCGGTTTCGGCCTCGGCGCGTTCGAACGCCATCAGCATTTCGCGGCGCAGGCGCAGGGCATCGTCCAGGGTCTTCAGGCCCGGGGCGTGCTGGGCCCACTGGTCGTTGCCGAAGTAGGCATGGCCGGCGCCGGTGGCCAGCAGCAGGGTGTCGTAGCTGACGCGGGTGCCATCGGCCAGTTCGACCTGGCGCGCCTCGGGCAGCAGTCGGGTGACCTCGCCCAGCTGCACTTCCACATTGCGCTGGTCGCGCAGGATGTGGCGCAGCGGCGCGGCGATGTCTGGCGCGGACAGGCCGGCGGTGGCCACCTGGTACAGCAGCGGCTGGAACAGGTGGTGGTTCTGGCGGTCGATCAGGGTGATGCGCACGGGCGCGCCGTCGAGCGCACGGGCGGCCCACAGGCCGGCGAAACCGCCGCCGACGATGACCAGATGGTGTTTGGCAGGAGGCATGGGAGGAAGGAGGGCAGTGGAAAACCATGGCAGCGCCGCGCGCGCGATGGCCGGAGTTTCCCACGCGCCGGTGAGCGTGGCCGTCATGTCGGTCCGGCTTTTCGATGCGTGCCGATCCGCGCCGGGCTACTGGCCCTCGTAGCCCGGGTAAGGCCACCGGCCGCACCGGGGGGACTTTCCCGGGATTGCCCGTTCCGGGTGCGCTTCGCTTACCCGGGCTACGGAGTCGGTGCCAGTCTCAGTACAGATCCACCGGATCCACATCCAGCGACCAGCGCACGCGACGGACTTCGGGCAGGGCGTCGATGCTGGGCAGCGCCGCCTGCAGGGCGGTATGCAGGCGCGGGCGCTGGGCGGTCGAGAGCAGCAGCTGCATGCGCTGGAAGCCGGCGCGGCGCGGCATCGGCGCCGGCATCGGGCCGTGCAGTTCCAGCTCGGGATCGGCGTCGGCCAGGGCCGCACGGACAGCGCGCAGGAAGGCCTGGACATGCTCGACCTGCTTGGCCTCGGCACGGATCATCGCTAGGTGCGCGAACGGCGGAAAGCCGGCCTCCTGGCGCTGGACCAGTTCGGCATCGGCGAAGGCGCGGTAGCCGCCGGACAGCAGGGTTTCCAGCAGCGGATGGCCGGGATGGTGGGTCTGCAGCCACACCTGCCCGGGACGCGCGGCGCGACCGGCGCGGCCGGCGACCTGGATCAGCAGCTGGGACAACTTTTCGCCGGCGCGGAAATCGGCCGAGAACAGGCCTTCGTCCACGCCCACCACCACCACCAGGGTCAGCAGCGGCAGGTCATGGCCCTTGGCCAGGATCTGGGTGCCGACCAGGATCCCGGGCCCGTCGCCCAGGGTGGCGAAGTGCCGTTCCAGCGCGTCCTTGCGCTGGGTCGTGCTGCGGTCGATGCGCAGCACCGGCGCCTGCGGGAAGGTGTCGGCCAGCAGTTCCTCCAGCCGTTCGGTGCCCACGCCCTGCGGCTGCAGGGCCAGGCCGCCGCAGTCCGGGCAGGCCGGCGGCGCCGGCTTGCGATGGCCGCAGTGATGGCACTGCAGGCGGCGCCCGGCCGCGTGTACGGTCATCGGTGCGTCGCAGCGGTTGCAGTGCGCGCTCCAGCCGCAGTCGTGGCACAGCAGCACCGGTGCGTAACCGCGGCGGTTCTTGAACACCAGCACCTGGCCGCCGGCCTGCAGCTGGGCGGCGATGGCGGCCAGGATCTCCGGCGACAGCCCGGCCGCCAGCGGACGCTTGCGCACGTCCACCACGCGCACCGACGGCGCCTTGGCATCGCCGGCGCGCTTGACCAGGCGCAGGTGCGCGTAGCGGCCGGCCTGGGCGTTGTAGAGCGTCTCCAGCGACGGCGTGGCACTTCCCAGGATCACCGGCACATCCAAGGCCTTGCCACGCACCAGGGCGAAATCGCGGGCGTGGTAGCGGATGCCGTCCAGCTGCTTGTAGCTGCCGTCGTGCTCCTCGTCGATCACGATCAGGCCGGCGTCGGGCAGCGGCACGAACACCGCCGAGCGCGTGCCGACGATCACCCGCGCCTCGCCGCGCAGGCAGGCGGCCCAGGTCAGGGCGCGTTCGCCATCGGCCAGACCCGAATGCAGCGCGTACACCTCCACGCCCAGGCGCGCGCGGAAGCGGGCCAGGGTCTGCGGGGTCAGGCCGATTTCCGGCACCAGCACCAGCGCCTGCCTGCCACGCGCCAGGCAGGCGGCGATGGCCTGCAGGTAGACCTCGGTCTTGCCGCTGCCGGTGACGCCTTCCAGCAGGATCGGGGCGAAGCCGTGATCGGGAATGGCGGCGACGGCGGCGAGCTGTTCGGGATTGAGCGTCGGCCCGGACTGCGGGGACGGCACGGCCGGCGCGGCCTGTTCGGCGACACGTTCGACCAGCCCGCGCTGGGCCAGGCTGCGCGCGGCCGTGCGCCAGCCGGGCTGGGTATCGTCGAGCTGCCATTCCGGCAGGCCGTTGCCATGCAGGGCTTCGGCCAGCAGGCGCGGCCTGCTGCCGGCGCGAAGGCGGTCCAGGCCGGTCATGCCCGCTTCGGTCATCCGCCAGCGCCAGACTTGGCGCACCGGCAGCGGCTCGCCGTGGCGCAACGGACCGGGCAGGGCGGTGGCCAGCACTTCGCCCAGCGGGGCATGGGTATAAGCGGCCAGCCACTGCAGCGAGCGACGCAGTTCGCCGGCCAGCAGCGGGGCCGGATCCAGAATTTCCAGCGCGGCGCGCAGCGCGCTGGCGGCCGGGTCCGGTTCGGTCACCGCGATCACCAGCCCCACCAGTTCGCGGTTGCCGAACGGCACCCGGACCCGCCGGCCGATGTCGTCGGATCCGGCTTGTCGTCCGGCAGGCGGCAGATAGTCGAACGCCTGCCTCAGGGGCACCGGCAGGGCGACGCGGAGAACGGGGGCGGAAGACATCGGCGGCAAGTGTAGGGCACCGGTCACGTTCGACAGGCCGATGTGCGCTTGCGGCAGGAACCTGTCTGTCGGCTAACGAAAACGCCGCAACTCACGGTTGCCATTGGGAAAAGCGCCTTATCCACACCGCCTGTGGATAAGCCTGTGCATGGACGCACTGCTCCACGCAAAAAATCACGTCGTTTCTGGCCCAGCGTCACATTGGTGAAAAAAACGCCAAGATGCATTTTCTTAGATATTTCATTGAGTTAGGCGTGGAACCAGGCGAAGGCCGGCTGTCATATGGTTGGCGGAGGAGTCGAAGTGAACGGAAAGTGATTGCTGTGCACAACCGTCTTGGCGGAGAACCCGCGTGAATCCCGGGAAATTTGAATGTTCGGACAATGTCAAGAGTTTTCTTGACGAACCCAACCGGGGCTTCGGCGCCTATCATGCGAGTCGAATTTCCCTTCAGTAGACCGATCCCGCCTTGAACCTTCCTGCCGACGTCCCGGCCGCGCTGTCAGCCTTCCTGCGCGGTGTTGAACGCCGCGGCGTGATCCTGGCCGAGCTGCAATGCGGTCGCCGCGAGACCGGTGAGATTGCCCTGGCGGCGTCGCTGCGGGCCTTCCGCCAGTACGCCAGCGAGCAGCCCATGGCGCAGTGGCCGCGCGGCTTCTGGTCGCTGCTGGTGACCGCCCCGCCGCTGCGCCAGGCGCATCCGGAGGCGCGCTGGCCGCAGGATCTGGACTGGCTGGCCGATCTGTCCGATGGCGACCGCATGGCGCTGCTGCTGCGCCTGGCCGCGGGGTTGGACGAAGACGACGCGGCGGCGGTGATGGGCCTGGACCAGGCCGGCTATCGCGCCGCGCTGACCCGTGCCTGCCCGCGCGATGAGCAGGGCCAGCCCGATCCACAGGGCTGGCGTGATCTGGCCGAAGCCGTGCAGCAGCATCTGCGCGCGCTCTCGCCCGAGCGCCTGGCGCATCTGTCGCGGCTGCGCGAGACCCTGGTGCTGGGCGCCGAGCGGCGTGCGGTGGTGCCGGAGCCCGAAGTCACGCCCGCGCCGATCGTGGCGCCGGCCCAGCCCGCCGAGGAAATACCCGGACCGGCGCGGCCCGCGCCCCGGTCACGGCCGGCGCGTCCTTTCCCCTGGAAGCTGGCTGCGATCGCGCTGGTGGTCCTGTGCGCCCTGGCCGCAGTGGCGGCCTGGTGGTGGTACGGCCAGCAGAGACGTTTGTCCATGCCGGCGACGGCTGCGGCGGCGATGGGCGATCTGGGCGCGCAGGCCCTGCAGGGCGATGCCCGGGTGATGGTGGAAACACTGTCCCGCGATGATCAGGCCGGCGCGCGTTTCGATGCCGCGCAGGGCGTGCTGACCCATCCTGATTTTGACCTGCTGATGGATCCGCAGGGCCTGGCCTTGGCGCAGCGTTCGGGCTTCCTGGCCTGGTACGCGGCCGCGCCGCAGGATCGCCAGCGTGAAGCCGCCCAGGCGATGACCGGAGCTCGGCAGGAGGCCGGCGATGCCGCGCAGTAGATGGTTGCTGGCGCTGGCCGCGCCGGGATTGCTAATTGCAGTTGCCACGCTCCTGGCCCAGCCGGCGCAGGAAGACACCGCCACGCCGGCCGTGCAGGCACGACGGGCCAGCCGTCTGGCCGGGTTGGATGAAGCAGGCCGCAGGGCCTTCGCCCAACGCATGGTGGCCTGGGACGCGCTGCCGCCGCTGCAGCGGGTCCAGCGCCGCGCCCAATACGCCGACTGGCTGGCGCTGGACCCGGCCAGCCGCAGCCGCCTGCAGCAGGCCGCGGCCACGCTGGCCACCCTGCCGCCCGCCCAGCAGCAGGCCATGCTGGCGCGCTTCGAAAGCCTGGATGCGGCCGAACAGGCCGGTTGGCGGCTGGGCCCTGACCTGGGCGCGGACTACGCCAAGCTCTATCCGCTGCTGGCCTTCATGCCCGAGGCCGAGCGCCAGCCGATGCGTGCGGTGCTGGCGCAGATGAGCGCGCCGCAGCGGGCCGACCTGGCCGTGCTGGCCCAGCGCACCCCGCCACAGGATCGCGACGCCCTGCGCCAGGCCCTGATTGCCACCACCAGCGCCTCGCGTGCGCAGTGGCTGCGCGAGCAGTTGTCGCGCTGAAGCCGGCGCGGCTGCCCGCACAGTTTCCGAAGCCGTCGCCCGGACAAGCGCAGCGCATCCGGGGCCGTGCGATTCGTGGCAGGGGTTCCCGTGTCGGGCCGAAAATCCCCGGGCGCGCTGCGCTTATCCGGGCGACGGCGACCGTGCCATGCGCAGGGGTTAGTGGATGAAGCTGCTGATCACCGGCAGCAGTGCGGCGAAACCGACCAGCACGAAATACAGGTTGCCGATTACCAGGTACTTGATCGTGGTCAGCCACCACGACTCGCGGTACACGCGCCACTGGGTCCACCACAGGTAGACCGGCAGCCATGCCCAGAGCAGGCCTTCGATCGTGCCAAACAGCACGCCGCCCCAGGGCGCGCGCACGGCCAGCGCCGCGCCAGCGATGCGCAGCAGGAAGATCGCCAGCAGCGTCAGCACCATGAAGGCATGGCTGTACAGGCCTACGACCAGGTGCTCCAGATAACCGCGGCCGCTGCCCAGGTAGAACACCTTGAGCAGCAGCGCGAACACCGGGACCAGCAGGAACAGCGCGGTGGGCACCGCACCGATCAATGCTTCCTTGAAGGCCTCGGGATCCTGGCTGTAGCGCTGTATGTTGGTCTGCACGCGGGCAAGCTTGTGGTTGAACCAACGGTTGGCGAAATCCGGCAGTGCGTCGAAGGTCACCGGATTGGTGTGTTCGTCCCAGGCCTTGCCGTTGTGGCTGAACAGGCTGCCGGTCATCTGCTCGATCGACGCGATGTCGCTGGATGCGTCCTGTGCCGGGGTCTGGTCCGATTCGGCCGCTGCGTGGCCTGGATCGAGCTGGGCAATGCGGGCCTGGGCCTTGGCCCGGACCTGGTTCCGGGTCAATTCCAGCGCCTTGCCGACCCCCTTGCCGACCCCTGGAACCTTCGGCTGCTGGTCCAGCGCTTTCCGCAGTTCGGCCAGCTGGCGGTCGCGGTGCCGTTCGACCTCGGCCACGCTGGCGTCGCCGGCATACTCGCCGAAATCGACCTGGACGCCCGGCCTGGCCTGGTCGGTGGCTCCGGCCGGGCCACTGAAATGGATCGCGAACTGGGCCACGAAGAAGGTCAGCACGCTCAGCACCACGAACAGCCGCAGCGGTGGCACGTACGGCGCCCGGTGCCCGCCCAGGAAGCGCGCGGCCAGGCGGCCCGGAAACAGCAGGTCGCGCAGGGTCCGGACGATGCGTCCGTCCAGGTGCCAGAACGATTCGAAGATGTCTTCCAGCGCATGGGCGAAGCTGCGCAGCGGGTTGTGCGCATGCTGGCCGCAGTGATGGCAATAGTGTCCCGCCAGCGGCGTGGCGCAGTTCTCGCAGGCGGTGTCGGCGTGTTCGCCGGCTGCCGGGCTGTTCATTTCGATTGGCGTCCTTCCCCAAGGCAGCCGGTAAGATAGCCGCCCTTTCCGGCCCGATGCCAGCGCCCATCCCGCGCGCGGTCGTAGCCGACGCCTCTGGCTTTCCATGTCCGCCTCTCTCTTGCCCGTGCCGGGCCTTGCGCAGGAAGTGCGCACCACCGGCCGCCTGGCGCTGCCCCTGGTCATCGGCCATGTCTCGGCCGGCCTGGTGGGCTTTGTCGACAACGTCATCGCCGGCCACCACGGCACCGCCACGCTTGCGGCGGTCACTACCGGTACCGCGCTGATGTGGCTGCCGCTGATGGTGCCGATCGGGACCCTGGTGGCGCTGGCCGCGGCGGTGTCGCACCACGACGGCGCCGGCGAACACGCACGCATCGGTCCGTTGTTCCGCCAGGCGCTGTGGCTGGCGGTGGGGCTTGGCGTGGCGATGTTCGCGTTCCTGAGCCTGGCGCCCTACGCGCTGGCGCCGATGGGGATCGCGCCGGAGATTGTGCCGGGCGCGCGCGACTTCCTGCACGGCATCCGCTGGGGGCTGCCGGCGATGGCGGTCTATCTGTGCATGCGCAACCTCAGTGAGGGCATGCACTGGACGCTGCCGACGATGGTGCTGGGCTTCGGCGGGCTGTTCCTGCTGGCGCCGCTGGGTTATGCACTGGCCTTTGGCCGCTGGGGGTTGCCGGCGCTGGGCGCGGGCGGGCTGGGGAGCGCCTCGGCGGTGACGATGTGGGCGCAGATGCTGCTATTTCTGGCGTATCTGGCGCGCTCGGCACGCTTTGCGCCGCTGGGCCTGTTCGCCCGGTTCGAGCCGCCGCACTGGGCGCAGATCGCCCCACTGCTGCGCACCGGCCTGCCGATCGGGGTGACGGTGCTGATGGAAGGCGGCCTGTTCATCACCACCGCGCTGCTGATCGCGCGCCTGGGCGCGGTGCCGGCCGCGGCGCACCAGATCGCGATCAACCTGTCGGCGATCTGCTTCATGGTGCCGATGGGCCTGGCCGAAGCCACCACCGTGCGCGTGGGCCATGCGCTGGGCCGCCGCGATGGCGCCGGCGTGCTGCGCGCGGTGCGCGCCGGCTACACCATCGTGCTGGGTACCCAGCTGTGCTCGGCGCTGGTGCTGAGCCTGTTCCACAACCAGATCGCGGCCATCTACACCGGCGACCTGGCCGTGGCCGGGCTGGCCGGCAGCCTGCTGGTGCTGGCGGCGGTGTTCCAGTTTCCCGATGGCATCCAGGTGATGTCGGCCGGCGCGCTGCGCGGGCTGAAGGACACGCGCGTGCCGATGGTGCTGGCGGCCATTTCGTACTGGGCCATCGGCATGCCGCTGGGCGCCGGCCTGGGCCTGGCATTGGGCTATGGCCCGCGCGGCATGTGGGTCGGCCTGACCATCGGCCTGACCGCCGCCGCGGTCCTGATGGGACTGCGCCTGCGGCACAGCAGTCGCGGGTTGGCCGGGGCGCTCCTGTAGAGCGGAGCTTGTGGCAATCCCGTCCTGGGGACTCCGCTGGCCTTCCCGGGCTGCTTGAAGAGCAGCCGAGCAAGCTCGGCTTTACAGAAAGCCGCCTAACTCATGTCATGACGTGTGGGGCATGCCGATGGGCATGCGGTGCCGCTAAGCTGGCGGCCAGTTCCCGCAACGAGCGCTTGTCGCCCATGAACCAGCCCATCCGCCGCGATCCCGTCAGCCGATTCTTCATCGGCCTGTGGGACGTGATGAATTTCACCCGCCGCCTGATCTTCAACCTGGTCTTCTTCGGCCTGCTGTTCCTGATCGCGGTGCTGGTGATCATCGGGCTGGCCAAGGGCAACGCCGGGCCCAAGCCACTGCTGGACCGCACCACGCTGGTGATCGCGCCGGATGCTTCGCTGGTGGAGCAGTACTCGTCCGATCCGGCCAGCCGCGCGCTGGCCAAGGCCTTCGGCCAAAAGGGCGGCGAAGTGCAGTTGCGCGACCTGCTGCGGGTGATCGAAGCGGCCAGGGACGACAAGAAGATCGAGCGGGTGCTGGTCGATTTCGACAAGCTGCAGGCCAGCGGCTACGCCTCGCTGCGTGAAGTGGCCGCCGCCCTGGCCGAGTTGCGCGCCTCGGGCAAGCAGATCGTGGCCTTCGGCGAGAACATGAGCCAGGGCCAGTACCTGCTGGCCGCGCAGGCCAACGAGATCTATCTGGACCCGATGGGCAGCGTGGTGATCGAAGGCCTGGGCCGTTACCGCCAGTACTACCGCGAAGGCCTGCAGGACAAGCTGGGCGTGGACGTGCACCTGTTTCGGGTGGGCGAATTCAAGTCCGCCGCCGAGCCCTACATCCTGGACGCGGCCTCGGCCGAGTCCAAGGAAGCCGACCTGTACTGGATGAACGACGTCTGGAACCGCTACCTGGCCGACGTGGGCAAGGCGCGCAAGCTGGCGCCCTCGGCGCTGGGCGCGGCCATCGACAACCTGCCGGCCGACGTGGTCGCCGCCGGCGGCGACCTGGCCAGGCTGGCCCAGCAGCAGAAGCTGGTCGACGGCCTGAAGACCGCCGAGGAAGTGAACCAGGAGCTGACCAAGCGCGGCGTCGCCGACGAGGATGACGACGACGACCTGGGCTTCCGCCACGTCAACTTTGACGCCTATCTGGCCCGCCTTGGTGCGCGCGCCTCGCCGCTGGACGAGCGCGACCAGGTTGCGGTGGTCGTGGCCGCCGGCGAGATCGCCGGTGGCGAACAGCCGGCCGGCAAGATCGGCGGCGTCAGCACCTCGGCGCTACTGCGCGATGCGCGCGAGGACAAGAAGGTCAAGGCGGTGGTGCTGCGGGTGAATTCGCCCGGCGGTGAGGTGTTCGCCTCCGAGCAGATCCGCCGCGAGGTGGTCGCCCTGCAGGCCGCCGGCAAGCCAGTGGTGGTGTCGATGGGCGATCTGGCCGCCTCGGGCGGCTACTGGATCAGCATGAACGCCGACCGCATCTATGCCGATGCCTCGACCATCAGCGGTTCGATCGGCATCTTCGGCCTGATTCCCAACTTCGCGCGCGCGCTGGGCAAGATCGGCGTGCACACCGACGGCGTGGGCACCACCCGCATCGCCGGCGCGTTCGACCCGACCAAGCCGCTGGATCCGGAGCTGGGCAATGTGATCCAGGCGGTGATCAACAAGGGCTACGCCGACTTCACCGGCCGGGTGGCCGCGGCCCGGCACAAGAGCGTCGAGCAGATCGACCAGATCGCCCGGGGCCGGGTGTGGTCGGGCCAGCAGGCCTTGGACCGCGGCCTGGTCGACCAGCTGGGCGGGCTGAAGGACGCCATCGCCGATGCCGCCGCCCGCGCCAAGCTTGGCGAGCCGGGCAAGTACCGCGTGCGTTACGTGGAGAAGGCGCTGTCGCCGTTCGAGCAGTTCCTGGCCAATGCCGCCGGCAGCCCGATGGGCCAGGCGCTGCTGGGCCACTCGGACTTCGCGCAGGCGGCGATGCTCAAGGCCATGCCGCAGACCGCGCAGCAGCTGAAGTTCGTGCAGGCCGCGCTGGACCGCAAGCCCGGCGTCAAGCCGGTGACCGAGCTGGCGTACTGCTTCTGCGGGTTCTGAGGTTCAGTACATCGGTGGCACGAAAAAGGCGGGCCAGTGGTCCGCCTTCTTCTTTGTCCGTGGGCGATGAGCAGGTGGGCATCACGTCGCCCTGGCAAGCAAAGTCACCCTGGGTTCTGCAATAAAGCGGCGTGCCGTCAGCCGCGCTGCCTCCCGGGTGTGGCCGGTGGCCTACCTGGCTATTGATGGCGAGTTTTGATCGTGCAGATCATCGCGGTAAGGAATCGACACCCCTGTTGTGGGAGCCGCTTCAGCGGCGATGGAGCTTTACCGGGAATGCCCCATCGCCGCTGAAGCGGCTCCCACCTTCATCCGCTTTTCCGGCGCTATTGCGTGTCCGCCTCGATCTGCTTGTCCTGCGCGGCCTTGGCTTCCTGCACCTGGCCTTCCACCGCCTTGGCCCTGTCCAGCGGCACATGGATCGCCTGCGCGACCGCGGTGGTCTGCGGTGCCGGCGGCTTGTCCGGCTGCGGCGCGGCGGGCGGTCTGCAGGCTGTGGCGCATGCGGCAAAACACATCGCCAGGGACAGACGGAGCGTGGATGGGCGCATGGCGGATCCCTCGATGGAATGTCGTCGCCATGCTACTCCGGTGCCGACGTGCCCTGTAGAGCGGAGCTTGCTCCGCTGGGGCTATCCCTTTGGCCTGGACGAAAAGCAGCGGAGCAAGCTCCGCTCTACAAACATCCAGCTCTGCCGCCTATGCTTTGTCACCATGCCTGCCTACCAACTGTCCAACGCCATTCCTTCGGTCCGGACCTACTGCCATCTGCGCGCGGCGTCCGGCCTGAGCCCCAAGACCGAAGCGGCCGCCGCTGCCGGCCTGCCCAACTCCTGCTTCGCCGTGCAGGTGCTGTGCGACGGCGAGCCAGTCGGCATGGGCCGGGTGATCGGCGATGGCGGCTGCGTCTACCAGGTGGTCGACATCGCCGTGCTGCCGGCGCACCAGGGGCAAGGACTGGGCAAGCGCATCATGCGGGCCATCAGCGACTACCTGCGTGACCACGTACCGCCAAGTGCCTACGTCAGCCTGATCGCCGATGGCCAGGCGCATCGCCTGTACGCGCAGTACGGTTTCGCACTGACCGCACCGGCGTCGGTCGGCATGGCGCTGGTGCGCTGAACGCAATCGGAGCACGAACATGACCACACCCCGCTGGCGACTGGATGGACAACTGGCCCTGATCACCGGGGCCAGCGCCGGCATCGGCCTGGCCACCGCGCGCGAGTTGCTGGCCCTGGGGTGCGACGTGCTGATGGTGGCGCGCCAGGCCGATGCGCTGGAAGCCGCGCGCGATGAACTCACCGACCAGTTTCCCGAACGGATGATCGAAGGCTTCGCCGCCGACGTGTCCGACGATGACGAACGCCGCGCGTTGCTGGACTGGGTGGAAGACCAGAGCGAGGGCCTGCACATCCTGGTCAACACGGTCGGCGCGATTCTGCGCGGCGACGCCATGGAGATCGATGAAGACAGCTGGCGCGCGGTGTTCGAAACCAGCCTGTTCTCCGCGTTCGAACTGTGCCGCTATGCGCAGCCGCTGTTGGCCAGACATCCGGCCAGCAGCATCGTCAATGTCGGTGCGGCCAGCGGGCTGGCGTCCGTGCGTGGCGCCACGGTCGATGGCATGGCCAAGGCCGCACTGCACCAGCTGACCCGCAGCCTGGCGGCCGAATGGGCCGAGGACGGCATCCGCGTCAATGCGGTGGCGCCCTGGGCGATCCGCACGGCGCGTACCACGGCCGCGCTGGCCGATACCGACCACTACGAACAGGTGCTGGCCCGCACGCCGCTGCAGCGCATCGGCGAGGCGGAAGACGTGGCCGGCGCCATTGCCTTCCTGTGCCTGCCAGCGGCCAGCTACATCACCGGCGAATGCATCGCGGTCGATGGCGGGTTCGGACGCTTCGGTTTCTGAGGCGACGCGGGAGTCGCCGGCTGCCAGCACGTCGCGCGGCCACGGCATACCACTCAACGCAGGCGAGCATCGGCCCAGGTGACGACGGGCCGGAAGCTCGCCGGTGGTCAGTTCGACCTTGCACGAAGGACTCGCCCCACTCGCCAGTACTCTCGTATGGATGTCCGTCCTGATGGCAGGCCTTCGGTGAAGGCATTGGGGTCATGCGGATAGGTGTTGACCACCTATGGCGCTATAGACCGGGACCGCCGCCAACAACGGCGGCGCAAAGATCGAAAGGACCAGGGTGAGGAACAGGCGCAGCGAGGGTGGTGCGGGTTTTCTACTGCGGGGCGGGAATCCTTCCCGCCAGGCCGCCATGCGGACGCGGCGGCGCCGTGTGTCGAAAGTCATCTTCCGGCGTACCTAGATCTGTCCGACACTCTTCGGTTTCCTCAAGGGAGCACCCCATGCGTATCCAACGGCGGGCCACGACCCTGGCGGCCGCACTGATGTCGTGCGGCCTGACCCTGCTTGGCGCGGTTCCGGCGCTGGCACAGCAGAAGCCCGATCCGGATGCGGAGCTGATCGCCAAGCGCAACGCGCTGGAACAGGAACTGGAAAGCATCGCGGTAATCGATCGCAAGGTGATGGTGAAGATGCGTGACGGCAAGCTGATGGCCGCCGACATCTACCGGCCCAAGGGCGAGGGCAAGTATCCGGTCATCTTTTCGCGCACGCCGTACAACTTCAACTTCTGGGACGTGAAGCTGGGCGCGCCGCGCGACATGAGCCAGCAGATCGCTGCGGTCAAGCACGGCTATGCGCTGGTGGAGATGCAGGAGCGCGGGCATTACTTCTCGCAGGGCAACTACGACATCCTCGGCATGCCGCTCAGCGACGCGACCGACGAGCTGAAGTGGATGTCCTCGCAGCCGTGGTCCAACGGCAAGGTGGGCACCACCGGCTGTTCGTCCACCGCCGAATGGCAGATGGCCGTGGTGGCGCAGGACGATCCGGCGCTGGCCACCTTCAACGTGCAGGGCTTCGGCGCCGGTGTCGGCAAGGTCGGCCCCTATTACGAACAGGGCAACTGGTATCGCGGTGGCGCGATGCAGATGCTGTTCGTCTCGTGGATCTACGACTACGGCATCCAGAACCAGGTGCGGCCGATGTTTCCGGCCAACACCACGCAGGCCGAGCTGATCAATGCCTCGCGTTACTTCGACCTGAATCCGCAGATGCCCAAGGTGGACTGGGACAAGGCGTTCTGGCACCTGCCGGAGCAGGACATCATCAAGGCCGTGGGCGGGCCGCCGGGCATCTACGACACGGTGATGCCGGTGGCCACCGGCGGCAACATGGTCGCGCGCACGCCCAATGATCCAGCCTGGTACAAGGGCGGCCTGTGGCACGAGGACATGAAGATCAACAAGCCCGGCCTGTGGTTCATGAGCTGGTTCGATGTCTCGGTGTCCCCCAACCTGGCCGCCTACAACCAGGTCCGCAAGACCGCCGACAAGTCGATCGCCGACCAGCAGTACGCGGTCATCGCGCCGGTGCTGCATTGCGCGTATCGCCGTTCGTCCGAACACACCCTGGTCGGCGACATGGACATGGGCGACGCGCGCTTCAACTACGAAGACCTGGTCTACGGCTGGTTCGATCATTACCTGAAGGGCGAGGAGAGCCCGGCGCTGGCCAAGCAGCCCAAGGTCATGTACTACGTGATGGGCGCCAACCGCTGGAAGAACGCGCAGACCTGGCCGCCAGCCGGTGTCACCACGCAGGACCTGTATTTCGACAGCGAAGGACAGGCCAATACGCTGTATGGCAACGGCACGCTGGCCAGCGCGCCGGCGACGGCCGAGCAGTCCGACAGGTTCACCTACGACCCCAGCAATCCGGTGCCCACGTTGGGCGGTGGCGGCTGCTGCCAGGGGGCGACCAAGTTCGGCTCCTTCGACCAGCGCCAGCAGGAAACCCGCAACGACATCCTGGTCTACGACACCAAGCCATTCGAGCAGGGCATGGAGGTCAGCGGTCCGGTGACGGTGACCCTGTACGTGTCTTCCGATGCCAAGGACACCGACTTCACCTTCAAGCTGATCGACGTCTATCCGGATGGTCGCGCATTCAACATCACCGAGAACATCCAGCGCATGCGCTACCGCAACGGCTATGACAAGCCACTGGCGTGGATGGAGCCGGGCGAGGTGGTTCCGGTGACCTTCCAGCCGATCGATACGGCGTACTACTTCAAGCCAGGCCACAAGCTGCGCGTGGACGTGTCCAGCAGCAACTTCCCGCGCTTCGACCGCAACCTCAACACCGGCGGCAACAACTACGACGAGGACCACGGCGTGATCGCCCACAACGTCGTGCACCATGGCGCGCAGTACCCGTCGAAGATCAGTCTGACCGTGATGCCGGCGGGCGAGAGCGCCGCGGTCGACCAGGGGGATGCTGCGAAATAAGTGATGCGGAAAAACCGGGGTCAGAGTGCATTTCCGGCGTCACCGGATAACTGCACTCTGACCCCGGTTTTTGTTGCTTTGTGCCGCGTCCTGGCTGGCGCATGGACGACTGCGGTGTTCGTCTCTGATTGAGCCAGTTGGTGATCCGCCGAGTCTTTACCCTGTTCCCAGTGCAAGACTGTGGCCATGACCAGAACATCCGACCGGTCGCCCACGAGTGCGGCGCCGTCCGCACAGCCGGGCCAGGATCCGCGGCTGTTGCGCCGCCTGCTGCGTGCAAGGGACAGAATGGACGCTGCTTCGCACCAGGACTGGCCGGTCCGGCGGCTGGCGCAGGTGAGCGGCGTGTCCGAGGCGCACTTCGCGCGCTCGTTCAAGCAGGCCTTCGGCGTACCGCCGCATCGCTACCTGCTCACGCGCCGGATCGAGCGGGCCACGGCGCTGCTGCGCGATACGGACCTGGCCATCACCGAGATCGCTTTCCGGACCGGCTGGAAGAGCCTGGGCACGTTCGGTCGCACCTTCCGCGACGTCATCGGCGAAAGCCCGGGCGAGCACCGCGCGCGGGCCGCGCCGCATGCGCTGCACCGGGTGCCGGTCTGCTACGCCAGCGCCTCTGGCCGGCCGGTCCTCATTACCGCAGTTTCGGAGAAGCGGCGGCAGGAGCTGGGGCGCTAGCATCTCCGCGTCCAAACGATGGGAGATGGCATGAGTCAGGGTGTGGGAGTGATCGGGCTGTACGTCCGCGACCAGGACGAGGCGCTGCGGTTCTACGTCGACAAGCTGGGATTTGGCGTCCACACCGACGTGCGCAATGGCGAATACCGTTGGCTGACGGTACGGCACCCGGAGTGGCCGTCGTTCCAGCTGGGGCTGTTCGTGCCAGGGCCGCCGGTGCACGATGCCGATACCGCGCGGGCACTGCGCGAGATCGTGGCCAAGGGCGCCATGCCGCCACTGGTGCTGGACGTGGACGACTGCTGCGCGGCCTATGGGCGGATGCGCGCGCTCGGCGTGGAATTCACGCAGGAACCGGTGGAACGCTACGGCAGGGTGGACGCCGGTTTCCGCGATCCGTCCGGGAACGGCTGGAAGATGATCCAGGCGCGCCGGGAAACGGACTGAACAACGCTGTTTCTGATGCAAGGCTGGCGAACGCGCCGCAATGCAGGCTTCGTTACCGCGCCACTGCCCCCAGCTGAGGCAGCGCCGGGAACGCGCGCTGCAAACAGTCGCTCCATTCGCAGGTCCGGCAGCCGGGGCCGATCGGCACCGCGTTGTCGGCGCGGGTATCGATGCCGCGCGCGTAGACCAGGCGTTCGGCATGGCGCAGGTCGCAGCCCAGGCTGACGGCGAAGGTCTTGCGTGGCTGGCCATGGCCGACCGGTCCGCTGCTGACCTGGCGGGCGATCCAGAAATGCCGGCGCCCGTCGGGCATGCGCGCGACCTGGGTCAGCACGCGGCCGGGCTGGTTGAAGGCCTCGTACACGATCCACAGCGGGCACGAGCCGCCAACCTGCGAGAAGTGGAAATCGGTCGATGAATGGCGCTTGGACACGTTGCCGGCGCGGTCCACGCGCATGAAGAAGAACGGCAGGCCGGTCGCGCCTTCGCGCTGCAGCGTCGATAACCGGTGGCAGACCGCCTCGAAGCCCACGCCGAAGCGGTGCGCCAGCCATTCGATGTCGTAGCGGCTTTCCTCGGCGCTGCGCAGGAATTCGCCGTACGGCATCACCAGCGCACCGGCGAAATAGTTGGACAGGCCGATCCGCCCCTGGGCGATGCGCTCGGGATCATCGAAACCGGCGCGCGCGATCAGCGCGTCGATCAGCCCGGCATGTTCCAGCAGGGCCAGCTGCGCGGCCATCTGGAACGCCTGCTGGCCCGGCCTTAGGTAGTCGGGCAGATGCAGCACGCGCGCGGTGGCATCGAAGTCGCGCTTGTCGTGGCCGGGCGAGGCGCCGACCTCCACCAGCACACCGTGGCGGTCGGCCAGCAGCTGGCGCAGGCGTGGCGCGGTATGGCCGGCCACCAGGCCCAGTTCGGTGAACAGGCTCTCTGCAAGATCGTCCAGTTCGGGGAAATGGTTGCGCAGCCGGTTGAAGTAGTCGCGCACCTGGTCGCCGGCCGGCAACAGGGCCGGCGTGGGCGCGGCGGGATCGCTGCCGACCTGCAGCTCCAGCGCGGCGGCGCGTTCGCGCAGGGCGCGGTGTTCGCGGTGCAGGTCCAGCAGCGCCTGAGCCACCTGCGGCAGGTTGCCGGCCAGGGCGCGCAGCTCGGCGGCGGTGACGCCTGGCTGGCCCAGCGCCAGCAGCGTGTCCTGCAGCGGGTCGATCAGGGCGGCCGGGTCATCGCTGTCGAACAGCCCGGTCGTGTCGCCCAGCATCGCGCGCAGGCGCTGCTGTACGGCCGGGGTGATTGGGCGCTTGTTGCGCTCGATCTGGTTCAGGTAGCTGGGCGACAGGTCCAGCCGCTGCGCCAGCTGCGCCTGGGTCAGGCCGTGCTGCTGGCGCAGGCGCTGCAGGCGCAGGCCAAGCTGGCGGTGGGGACGGGTCATCTTCACAGTCTTCGCAGAATGGTGGGGCGTTGTTCACCAGATTAAGCAAAAATCGGCTGAAGGCGGCGCAATATTTGCAAATAATGTGAACATCTTCCCGTTCCAGGTCGTCGCCCCCATGAATGCCGAACTCCCACGCGTCTCCCTGCTGATCGACGGCGCCTTCGTCGAATCGACCTCGACCACCTGGAAGGACGTGGTCAATCCGGCCACCCAGGACGTGCTGGCGCAGGTGCCGTTCGCCACCGTTGGCGAGGTGGACCAGGCCGTCGCGGCCGCCAAGGAAGCCTTCAAGACCTGGCGCAAGACGCCGATCGGCACTCGCGCACGCATCTTCCTGAAGTACCAGCAGCTGATCCGCGAACACATGGGCGAGCTGGCCGCGATCCTGACCGCCGAGCAGGGCAAGACCCTGCCCGACGCCGAAGGCGACGTGTTCCGTGGCCTGGAAGTGGTCGAGCACGCCGCGGCGATCGGCAACCTGCAGCTGGGCGAGCTGGCCAACAACGTGGCCACCGGCGTGGACACTTATTCGGTGCTGCAGCCGCTGGGCGTGTGCGCCGGCATCACCCCGTTCAACTTCCCGGCGATGATCCCGCTGTGGATGTTTCCGATGGCCATCGCCACCGGCAACACCTTCGTGCTCAAGCCGTCCGAACAGGACCCGATGGTCACCATGCGCCTGGTCGAACTGGCCTTGGAAGCCGGCATCCCCAAGGGCGTGCTTAACGTCGTCCACGGCGGCGAAGAGGTGGTCAACGCCATCTGCGACCACCCGGACATCAAGGCGGTGTCGTTCGTCGGTTCCACCAAGGTGGGCACCCACGTCTACAACCGCGCCTGCCTGGCCGGCAAGCGCGTGCAGTGCATGATGGGTGCGAAGAACCATGCCGTCGTGCTGCCTGATGCCAACAAGGAGCAGACCCTCAATGCGATGGCCGGCGCCGCGTTCGGCGCCGCGGGCCAGCGCTGCATGGCCGCTTCGACCATGGTCGTCGTCGGCGCGGCGCGCGAGTGGATTCCGGACCTGGTGGCCAAGGCCAAGACCCTGAAGGTGGGCCCGGGCAATGCCAAGGATACCGATGTCGGTCCGCTGATTTCCACCGCGGCGTGCTCGCGCGTGGAAAGCCTGATCGCTTCGGGCATTGAAGACGGCGCCAGGCTGGAGCTGGACGGCCGCAAGCCGCAGGTCGAAGGCCACGAGAAGGGCAACTTCGTTGGTCCGACCATTTTCTCCGGTGTGAAGCCGGGCATGCGCATCTATGACGAAGAGATCTTCGGCCCGGTGCTGGTGATTGCCGAGGTGGATACGCTGGAAGAGGCGATCGCCTTCGTCAACGCCAATCCCAACGGCAACGGCACCGCGGTGTTCACCCAGTCCGGCGCGGCCGCGCGCAGGTTCCAGGAAGACATCGACGTGGGCCAGGTGGGCATCAATGTGCCGATCCCGGTGCCGGTGCCGCTGTTCTCCTTCACCGGCTCGCGCGCGTCCAAGCTCGGCGACCTGGGTCCGTACGGCAAGCAGGTGGTGATGTTCTACACCCAGACCAAGACCGTCACCGCGCGCTGGTTCGACGACGACACGCTCAGCCACGGCGTCAACACCACGATCAGCCTCAAGTGAGGCGGGAACCAGTCCAATGAATGCAGTGATGAAACTTCCGCACGACGCGGCCGAACTGAGCGAAGAACAGCTGGCCTTCCGCGAGGCGGCACGCGATTTCGCCGACAAGGAGCTGGCCCCGCATGCCGCCGAGTGGGATGCCAAATCCCACTTCCCGCGCGAGGCCATCGCCAAGGCCGGCGAACTGGGCTTCTGTGGCCTGTACACGCCGGAAGAGGCCGGCGGCCTGAGCATGTCGCGACTGGATGCAGCGGTGGTGTTCGAGGAACTGGCCGCGGTCGATCCGTCCACCGCGGCCTTCATCACTATCCACAACATGGCCACCTGGCTGATCGCCAGCAATGCGTGTGCGCAGGTGCGTGATGCATGGTGCCCGGCGCTGGCCGCGGGCGAGAAACTGGCCTCGTACTGCCTGACCGAACCGGGCGCGGGTTCTGATGCGGCATCGCTGACCACTCGTGCGGTGCGCGAGGGGGAGGACTACCTGATCAGCGGCGCCAAGGCCTTCATCTCCGGCGCAGGCGCTACCGACGCGCTGGTGGTGATGGCGCGCACCGGCGAGCCAGGCGCGCGCGGGATCAGCGCGTTTATCGTGCCCGGCGATGCACCGGGTATTACCTACGGGCGCAAGGAAGAGAAGCTGGGCTGGAACAGCCAGCCCACCCGCGGCATCACGTTCGAAAACGTGCGGGTGCCGGCCAACCATCTGCTGGGCAGCGAAGGCGACGGCTTCAAGCTGGCGATGAAGGCGCTGGACGGTGGCCGCATCAACATCGCCGCGTGTTCGCTGGGCGCGGCGCAGGGCGCATTGGATGCGGCGCGCCGCTACATGGGCGAGCGGCGCCAGTTCGGCAAGCCGCTGTCGCAGTTCCAGGCGCTGCAGTTCAGGCTGGCCGACATGGCCACCGAACTGGTCGCTGCGCGCCAGATGGTCCACACCGCCGCACGCAAGCTCGATGCGAAAGCCGCCGACGCCACCGTGTGGTGCGCGATGGCCAAGCGCTTTGCCACCGATGCGGGTTTCTCGATCTGCAACGACGCCCTGCAGCTGCACGGCGGCTATGGCTATATCCGCGAATATCCGGTCGAGCGCCTGTTGCGCGACTGCCGCGTGCACCAGATCCTGGAAGGCACCAACGAGATCATGCGCGTGATCATCTCGCGCCATCTGCTGAGCACCGACGAGGAGCTGCGATGAACTGGCGCAGCGCCGAGCACCCAGGGCTGAAGGTGGAGGCCGACGGCCACGTCGCCATCGTCACCCTGTCCAATCCGCCGGCCAACACCTGGACCGTGCACAGCCTGGCTGCGCTGCGTGACCTGGTCAGCGCGCTCGATGCCGACCGCCAGATCTATGCACTGGTGATCACCGGCGAAGGCGAGAAGTTCTTTTCCGCCGGTGCCGATCTGAAACAGTTCGCCTCCGGCGACAAGGCGCATGCCCGCCAGGCCGCGCGTCGCTTCGGCGAAGCCTTCGAAACGCTGGCCCGGTTCCGCGGCGTGTCCATCGCCGCGATCAACGGCTATGCAATGGGCGGCGGCCTGGAATGCGCGCTGGCCTGCGACCTGCGCATCGCCGAGGAGCACGCCCAGCTCGCCCTGCCCGAAGCAGCCGTCGGCCTGCTGCCGTGTGCGGGAGGCACCCAGGCGCTGCCGCGGCTGGTCGGCGAGGGCTGGGCCAAGCGCATGATCCTGCTGGGCGAGCGCGTGGATGCCGCCACCGCGCTGCGGATCGGCCTGGTCGAGGAGGTCGTGCCGAAGGGCGAGGGCAAGGCACGGGCGATCGAATGGGCGCACAAGGCCGGCAAGCAGAGCCCGACCAGCGTGGCCGCATGCAAGACGCTGGTCCAGGCCACCCGCAGCGGCAGCTTCGCCGGCGCGCTGGTGGCCGAGCGAGAGGCCTTCGTGGATTTGTTCGACACCGCCGACCAGGCCGAAGGCGTCAACGCCTTCCTGGGCAAGCGTGCGCCGCAATGGACCAACGCATGAGCGAGCCCGCAGCCGCCGAAGCGTCGGTCCTGTTCGAAACGCGTGCAGGCGTGGGCGGCACGCGTATCGGCATCGCCACGCTCAACGCGCCCAGGACGCTCAATGGCCTGTCGCTGGAAATGACGCGGCTGCTGGACGCGCGGCTGATCGCCTGGGCTGACGATGCGACGATCGCCTGCGTGGTGTTGCGCGGCGCAGGTGAAAAAGCGTTCTGCGCCGGCGGCGACCTGCATGGGCTGTACCGCAGCATGGTTGACTACCGCGACAGCGGCAGCGACGACATCACCACCAATACGTACGCGGCGGCATTCTTCGAAGAGGAATACCGGCTCGACTATCGCATCCACACCTATCCCAAGCCTTTGCTGTGCTGGGGCCACGGAATCGTCATGGGCGGTGGGATCGGCCTGATGTCCGGTGCCAGCCACCGCGTGGTCACCGAGCGTTCGAAGCTGGCAATGCCCGAGATCAGTATCGGGTTGTTCCCCGACGTGGGTGGCAGCTGGCTGCTGTCGCGGGTGCCACGTGGCGCGGGTTTGTTCCTGGCCCTGACCGGCGCACCGCTCAACGCCGGCGATGCGATCTACGCTGGTCTGGCCGATGTCGGTATCGACAGCACGCGCCAGGACGAGGTGCTGGCGGCGATGGCAAGCCAGGCGTGGGCCGGCGAGGGCGCGGCCGACCGCGATGCCCTCACCGCGCTGCTGCAGCGCTTTGCGCAGACGCCGCCGGCCGGCCCGTTGCAAGCCCACGCCGACACCATCGCTGAGCTCGTTGGCAAGGGCTCGCTGGAGCAGGTGGTCGGCGCGATCGCCGCGCTGGACGCCGAGGATCCCTGGCTGCAGACCGCCAAGGCTACGCTCGCCGCCGGCGCGCCGGGTTCGGCACGCCTGTCCTGGGAGCTGCAGCACCGCGCCGCCGGCCTGTCGCTCGCCGAGACCTTCCGCCTGGAATGCATCGCCGCGCTGCACGTGGCCGCGCACGGCGATTTCGCCGAAGGCATCCGCGCGCTGCTGGTCGACAAGGACCGCACGCCGCACTGGAGCCCTTCGACGCTGGCCCAGGCCGACGCGCACTGGGCCGAGGCCTTCTTCATTTCGCCCTGGCCGGACAGCGCGCATCCGCTGTCCGACCTGTCGTAGGAGCGCACCGTAGGGGCGCGATGAGGCTTTCCTGGTCAATCCTCATCGCGCCCCTGCGGCGCGCTCCTACACAAATCTCAACTTCAGGAGAACCAACATGAGCCGCATCGCCTTCATCGGACTGGGCAACATGGGCGGGCCGATGGCCGCCAACCTGGTCAAGGCTGGCCACGTTCTGCGCGTGTTCGATCTGGTCCCCGCAGCGCTGCAGGCAGCATGCGACGCAGGCGCCACCGCTGCGGATTCTGCGCTGGACACGCTGGAAGGCGCCGAGGTCGTGATCTCGATGCTGCCGGCCAGCCGGCACGTCGAAGGACTGTACCTGGGCGAAGGCGGGATCCTGGAAAAGATCCCGGCCGGCGCGCTGGTGATCGACTGCAGCACGATCGCCCCGGCCACCGCACGCAAGGTGGCCGAAGCGGCCGGCGTGCGCGGCCTGGCGATGCTGGATGCGCCTGTCTCCGGCGGCACCGCCGGTGCCCAGGCCGGCACCCTGACCTTCATCGTCGGCGGCGAAGAAGACGCGCTGGAACGCGCGCATCCGGTCCTGCAGGCAATGGGCAAGAACATCTTCCACGTCGGTGCCAGCGGCGCCGGCCAGGTCGCCAAGCTGTGCAACAACATGGCCCTGGGCGTGATCATGGCGGTGACCGGCGAGGCCATCGGCCTGGGCGTGGCGCACGGGCTGGACCCGAAGGTGCTGTCGCAGATGATGGCGGTCAGCACCGGGCGCAGCTGGGCCACCGAGGTCTGCAATCCGTGGCCGGGCGTACTGGAGAATGCGCCGGCCTCGCGCGGCTACAGTGGTGGCTTCGGCAACGACCTGATGCTCAAGGACCTGGGCCTGGCGGTGGAAGCGGCGATGGGCGTGGGCGCGACGATTCCGCTAGGCGAACTGGCCCGCAATCTGTACGCCATGAACAAGCAGGCCGGCCGCGGCGGACTGGATTTTTCCAGCGTGGTCCAGCTGGTGAGCGACAAGATTGACTGATCGATCAGCCACGACCGGTAGCCCGGGTAAGCGCAGCGCACTCGCGGCTTTCTGACAAGTCGCAGGTCCAGGTCCCGGCCCAGCTCGTGCGTGGCGTTCCAAGGCGCCTTTGGCGACCCGGAGGAAGCGGTGTCTGTACGTTTTCCGGTAACGCCCCGGGCGGGGCCTGGCCGGGCGCCTCATCACAGCCACGCCGTTGTGGGAGCGGAGCTTGCTCCGCTGCTCTCCGGTCAGGTCGCCGGGAAGGCCCCAGCGGAGCAAGCTCCGCTCTACGGGAGAGGGCGGAGACCGTCTTGCCTGCGCCTTCGGCGGGTCAGCGCGCGACGCAGCCGGCGTCGTTAACAATACGCAGCACGCGCAGGTAATCGGCCTGGTTGCGCGCTTCGTTTTCCGGCTTTGCGTAGCGGGCGGCCACTTCGGTTTCACCCAGGCGCTTCTTCCAGGCACTGCACAGGCGCTGATCGGGGACCCGCGCGCACACGTCGTGGATCACCTGACAGGCTTGGCCCGCGCCGCCGAACGGGTTGCCATCCAGGCCGACGGTCTTGAGCGGCGCGCAGCGCGACTGCGGATTGGTGTCCTCGGTCAGATAGGTGCCCTGGTCGTAGGTGGTGCACTGGAACAGGATCGGCGGCGCGGTGCCGGTGACCATGCCGGCCGGCGCTTCGACCGCAGCATTCGTTGTATTGGAACGGCCAGCCAGCGCGTCGGCGGCGGCATCGTCCTTGTGCAGGGTCGGGTCTTCGATCAGGGTCATGCCGCCGATGGTCTGGAGGGTCTGCGCCTCTTCCTGAGGCGGCACGGCAATGGCTGAAGAGCGGGTGCTTTCTGCCTGATTGGCGGTGACCGGTGCGTCCTGGGCGTCCGCTGGCGCAGGCGAGGTGGGCGCTGCCGAAGCAGCAGGCGCCTTGCCCGGCAGCGGCATGCTGGCCACGCCCTGCACGGCGCGCTTGTCGGTCCTGCTGCCGGCCGGACAGGGTGCGTTCTGCACGGTCATCTCGCCGTGGGCGTCGGTGCAGCGATAGATCATGGTCGCCGGGCCGCTGGGCGCCGCGACCACGGGTGTCTCCGGTTTGGCGCTCAGGTGCAACGGCGGCGGTGGCGTCTTGGACGACAGCGTGGCGGCCGGCGCGTCGGACGCGGACGTTGCGCGCACCGGTGCGGGCGCGGCCTTGACCGACGCCGGCAGCGGCTGGGTCGCCACGTCCTTGACCTCGCGCTTGTCCTGCGTGCTGCCTTCCGGGCAAGGCGCGTTCTGTATCGTCATCTCGCCCCTGGCATCGGTGCAGCGATAGATGGTCGTCTGTGCATGCGCTGCGGGTCCGGCGCTGACGCCGGCCATCAGCAGGGCGGCGTATGCCCACGATCCGAACCTCATCAACCCGCTCCGCAATCGTTGCCCAGCCGGGCATCCAGGCCGCGCTGTTCCTGGTCCAGCGCGTGACGCTCGCTCTGCAGCGAGCTGTGGTATTGCCGCTGGATCTCATAGCGCCGGTCGCGCAGACGGTCGCAGACCTCGGCCTGCGGCAGCTGGTGGCATACGTCGCGGACCCAGGTGTTGCCGATCACCACTGCCCCACCGCCGGCATGGCCGCGCTGGATCACGCCGCCACCGGGATAGCCCAGCGACCAGATCGGGACCTGGCGCGGATTCCCGTCGCCGTTGTCGCTCGTATAGGTCCGGCCTTCATCGGTGGTGCACTCGTACATGGGACGCGGCGGGGTCCGGTAGACCACCACTTCGCGGGGGGATGCGGTCGCAGGCGAAGCTGAAGCTGCCGCAGGCGCCGCCGGAGCGGGCGGTGCCGGCGGTGGATCCTGCGGGCGCAGCATCTCGCGCATTTCCTGGCGCTGGCCGGCAGGGCAGGGCGCATCGCCCAGGGTGACCTTGCCGGCGCTGGTTTCGCAGCGGTAGACCGTGACCTGGCCAGCGGCCTGCGCCGCGCCTGGCAGCAGCGCCGCCAGGACACACAAGGACAACAGGGGCAACGCAGGCGACATGCCGGCATCTTGCGCGATCGCGTGCCGCGGCAAAAGAGCCCGCACGCCCGACGTTCAGCCGCGCAGCACCTGGCCGGTGCGGGCGTCGCGGATCACGCTGGGCCGGTCCAGGCCGCCGGTCGTACCGGGCAGCACGCCATCGATGCGTTCCAGCAGCGCCGGATCGAGTGCGTCTTGCGTGGTGACCGCAGGCAGGCCGGTCAGGTTGGCGCTGGTGGACACCAGCGGCCCGCCGAAGGCCTCGCACAGCGCGATCACCTGCGGATGCGCACTGACCCGCACCGCGATCCCGCTGTGCATGCCGGTGACCCACGCGGGCGCATCGGCCGAGGCCGGCACGATCCAGGTATGGGCCGCCGGCCAGCTGTCGATGACCGCGGCGCGACGCTCGTCCGGCAACGCCGACCAGTCCAGCAGCGGATCGAGCTGCGCCACGTCCGCGGCGATCAGGATCAGGCCCTTGTCGACCGGTCGCTGCTTGATCGCCAGCAGGCGTTCCACCGCCGTGCGCGACATCGGGTCGCAGCCCAGGCCCCAGACGCCTTCGGTGGGATAGGCGAGCACGCCGCCTTCACGCAACAGCGCGGCGGCGGCATCCAGTGACAGCAATCGCGCGCGCATATGCTGCCGGTCAGAACGGCGCGGCTTCCTGATTGACCGCCTTCTTGGCCACGGTCTTTTTGGCCGCGACCTTCTTGGTGGTCCTTGTCGCCTTTACGGGAGGCTTGGCCGTCTTCTTGGCCGCCTTTTTCACGGCCTTCTTGGCCGCAGGTTTGTTCTCGGCCGGCTCGGCTTTCTTGGCCGTCTTCTTGGCCGCAGTCTTCTTGGCGCCAAAGCCCTTGCGCACCGGCTTGCCGGTTTCCTCAAGCAGCTTGATCACCTCGTCGCGGGTCAGCGACGCCGGCTCGCGGTCCTTGGGGATCTTGCCGTTGAGCTTGCCGTCGCTGATGTACGGGCCGAAGCGGCCGTTGAGCACCTGGATCTCGCTGTCCGGGAATTCCTTGATGATCCGGTTGCGCGCGATCTCTTCCTTCTCTTCGATCAGGAACACCGCGCGGGCCAGGTCGATCGTGTACGGGTCGTCTTCCTTCTTCAGCGAGGCATAGCTGCTGCCGCGCTTGGCGAACGGGCCAAAGCGGCCGATCCCGACGCTGACGTCCTCGCCCTTGTCCTGGCCCAGGGCGCGCGGCATCAGGAACAGCTCCAGCGCGTCCTCCAGCGAGATGGTGTGCATCGACTGGCCCGGGCGCAGCGAGGCGAACTTCGGCTTGTCCTCGGCATCCTCGGCGGTGCTGCCGATGGCCGCATACGGCCCGAACCGGCCCAGGCGCACGCTGACCGGCTTGCCGGTCTTGGGGTCTGTGCCGAGTTCGCGCGCGCCACTGGCCTCGGCGCGGTCGACCGATTCCTTCTTCTCTTCCACCAGCTGGTTGAACGGCCCCCAGAAACGGGCCATCAGCGGGATCCAGTCCTCTTCGCCGCGGCTGACTGCATCGAGCTCGTCCTCGAGCTTGGCGGTGAAGTCGTAGTCCACGTACTGGGTGAAATGCCCGGACAGGAATTTGCTGACCGCCCGGCCCACGTCCGAGGGACGGAAGCTACGGCCTTCCATCTCCACGTACTTGCGGAAGATCAGGGTCTGGATGATCGAGGCGTAGGTCGAGGGACGGCCGATGCCGTACTCCTCCAAGGTCTTGACCAGCGCCGCTTCGGTGAAGCGCGGCGGGGGCTGGGTGAAGTGCTGTTCGGCGACGATGCGGTCCAGCGGCACGCTGTCGCCGGGCTTCATCGCCGGCAGCTTGCGGCCTTCGTCCTCGTCCTCGGCGCTCTTGGTGTCCTTGCCCTCCTCGTACACGGCCAGAAAGCCCGGCACCACCACGGTGGTACCGCTGGCGCGGAAGCTGTGCGCGCTGCCGGCGGCCAGCTCGACGCTGACGGTGTTGAGCGTGGCCGGAATCATCTGGCAGGCCACGGCACGCTTCCAGATCAGTTCGTACAGGCGGCGCTCGTCGTCGGACAAAAACCTGGCCACCTGGGACGGGGTGCGCAGCGCCGAGGTCGGGCGCACGGCCTCGTGGGCTTCCTGGGCGTTCTTGGATTTGGTGGTGTAGGCGTTGGGCTGGTCCGGCAGCGAACTGGTGCCGAAGTCACGCGCGATCACATCGCGGATCTCGCTCAGCGCGTCCTGGGACAGGTTCACCGAGTCGGTACGCATGTAGCTGATTAGGCCGACCGCGCCTTCGTCGCCCAGCGCGACACCTTCGTACAGCTTCTGCGCCACCTGCATGGTCTTGCGCGTGGTGAAGCCGAGCTTGCGCGAGGCTTCCTGCTGCAGGGTGGAGGTGGTGAACGGCGGCGCCGGGCGGCGCTTGCGCTCCTTGCTGGCCACGTCGGTGACGTGCAGCACGCCCTGGGCGGCCTGCTGGATGCGCAGGCGGGCGGCTTCGGCGGTCTCGCCGTCGGTCACGGTGAACTGCTCGAACTTCTGCCCGTCCAGCTTCACCAGCTTGGCGGAGAAGGGCTGCGAGGGATGGGCGCAGGCCGCGCCGATGGACCAGTACTCGCGGGCGATGAAGGCTTCGATCTCTTCCTCGCGCTCGACGATCATGCGCAGCGCCGGGCTCTGCACGCGGCCGGCCGACAGCCCGCGCTGGACCTTGCGCCACAGCACCGGCGACAGGTTGAAGCCGACCAGGTAGTCCAGCGCACGGCGCGCCTGCTGCGCATCAACCAGGTCGCCGGCGATGGCGCGCGGCTTGGTCATGGCTTCCTTGATGGCGCGCGGGGTGATCTCGGTAAACACCACCCGGTGCATGGGTTTGTCCTTGATCAGGTTGCGCTCTTTCAGGATCTCGGCGATGTGCCAGCTGATGGCCTCGCCCTCGCGGTCCGGGTCGGTCGCCAGATAGATGTCGTCGGCGCTCTTGGCCGCCTTGGCGATGGCTTCGACGTGTTTTTCGTTCTTCTCGATCAGGTCGTAGCGCATCGCGAAGTTGTTGTCGGGGTCGACCGCGCCTTCCTTGGGCACCAGGTCGCGCACGTGCCCGTACGAGGCCAGGACGGTGAAGTCCTTGCCGAGGTATTTGTTGATCGTCTTGGCCTTGGCCGGTGATTCGACGATGAGCAGGTGCTTGGGCATGGGTTGGGGTTCAGTTCGGTACGGGCCGCGCGGGGCGGCGAGTGTGCGCCAGTTGGACTGGGGACAGAAGGCGACGCCCGGGCCTTGCGGCGCCGGGCGTTCAGCTTTTCTCTATTTATAGTGGAATCACGGCCGTGGGCGGGCTGTCAAGCAACCCGTGGGCAGGCCGCGGTTTCAGCGCTGGGCCAGGGCCGCGCCGATGCCGGCGAAGACGATCAGGGCGACATAGCCCAGGATGGCCAGCACCACCAGCGCCAGCAGGAAGATCGTGACTCCGCCCAGGGCGCGCCGCTGGCGCTCCGGGTGGGCGGTGAAGGCCCAGCGGTCCACCACCACGGTGTCGCTGATCATGTCGTGCAGGCCCTGCTTGCGCTCGGTCACGCCGGCCATGACGGCTGAGACCAGCAGGGTGATGTTGCAGGTCACCACGCCCAGGATGAACAGTCCGGCAAAGCGGCCCAGGCTGCGCAGGACCGAGATCCGCTCGCCGTTGCTGCGCACCACCTTGATGCCCACCGCCAGCTTGCCCAGGGTGGCCTGGCTACCGGAGGCATGCATCAGAGTGAAGTACGCGCCCTGCAGCGCGAACGGCACCAGATAGAACAGCAGGACGAAGGTCACGCCCATCGCCGGCGCGCGCCCGGCTTCCATGTTGGCAAACAGGTTGCCGCCGATGCCCAGGCCCAGCACGACCAGCAGCAGCACGATCAGCATCACCGCGCCGACCACCAGGCTGTCCAGCATCGAGGCGGCCAGGCGTTTGAGGAAGCCGGCGTAGACGATCTCGCCGCCGGCCACGAAGCCTTCGTCGGCGCTCAGCGTGGCCAGCGGCGCGGCGTAGGGCGAGGCCGTGGCGGCGCGCGGCAGCGTGTCCACGGTCGGCGCGGTCTCCCAGCTCGAGGGCGATGGCGCGACGTCCGCTGCCGGCGGGGACACCGGCGCAACCGGGGTGTCGGCCAGCAGGCCCAGCTCTCCGGCCAGCTCGCCCAGCGGCTGCCACTGCGCCAGGCCGTCGCGCCAGACCAGCGCGTCCAGGCCGATCCGGCCGTCATGGAAGAGCCGCACCAGGGCGGCGCGCTCCATCGGGCCGTGACGCTGGCGGTCACGGTCTGCGTAGTACCAGTTCGACATCTGTCCCCACTCGTTCTTGTGATTCCCCGGGCGCGACGTTAACCCAGCCGCGCGGGGCGGCCTAGTGTGGCCGGTTGCGGCAGCTGGCCGGCAGGTATCTGTCAGGCAGTTCGGCGCTGCACCGCCAGCCGCCCAGGCCGGGTTCCAGTTCCAGCCAGAGGCGCTTGCCGTCCAGGCGCGCCTGTCGGGGCTGGCGAAGGACCAGTTCCAGGCCGCAGCCGCCGGTGGCCAGCGGGCCGGCCGTGACGCGGGCCAGGCCTTGGGTGGCATAGCTTTGCGGGGTGCCGAGCGGGCCTTCGCCATTGCGTGGGCACTGCCCGGGCGGGCGTCCGATCATCGCCATCTGCAGCTGGAGCTTGGCCGGGGATGCGCCCGACAGTGCTTGGGCGACCGATGCGCGCGCCGTGTAGTTCTGATAGGCCGGAACGGCGATCGCCGCCAGGATCGCCGCCACCGGGACCATGCAGGCCACCGCGATGATCGCGGCCAGCGCACAGCCGGACAGCCCGCGCCGTGGGGCCGCGGCGATCGGACGTGCAGGTGGCAGCGGCGGCGGCGGCACGGCCCCCCACAATCCCAGTTCGCCCAGGCACGACGACAACGGCTGCCACTGCGGCAGCCCTTCGCGCCAGACCAGATGTTGGAGCTGCAGACGGCCGGCGCGGAATTCGGCGGCGAGGGTATGAGCGTCCAGCGGTCCGTGTGCCGGACCGCCGTCGCTGTAAAACCACTGTGTCACCCGTCCCCCGGCATCCTTGCGGTGCCGGGGTCAACCGGCGATCATGCCGACAACGTCAGTGAACTGGCTCGGGTTCGTCGGCGAACATCTGGGTTTCCATCCAGGCGTAGGCGGCCTCGGATCCGGGCTGGTTGAATAGCACCATCAGCACGACCCACTTGAGGTCGTCCAGATCCAGCTCGTCCTGGTCCAGGGCCATGGCGCGGTCCAGCACCAGCTCGCGCTGGTCGGCATCCAGGATGCCGTGCTGCTCCAGGAACATCAGGAAACCGCGGCCTTCCACATCGAGCTTTTCCAGCTCGGGGCCGTGGAAAATGCGGATCGGCCCGTCGACGCGCGGCTCGGCGGCGGCAGGCCGCTGTTCGGCCAGCGCATCGAGCCAGTCGAAGGCCTTGTTGATTTCGGTGGGGCTGAAGCCGGCCTGGATCAGGCCGTTCTGAAGGGAGTCGCGGTCGCGGACCGGGTCGGCGTCTTCGGTGAAGTAGTGTTCAAACAAGTACAGCAGGACGTCCAGGATGCTCTCTTTCATTGCCCTCGGCCTGTGCTTCCAAAGCACTGTGGAGGTGGGAAAACTACGATCTGCGTGAGTAGCGCCCGTGTTCGACCGCTACCTGCCCATCCAGTTCCATGACCAGCAGCATGGAGGACAGTTCGGCGGCCGTCAATCGGGTCCGGGCGATCAGTGCATCCATACCGGTAGGGTCGTGACCGAGTGCCTTCCACAAGCACTGGTAGTCGGCGCCAGGCGGCAACGGATGTGGACAAGCCCCTTGATGGGGGCGCTCGGGGCTGGCCGCAAGGCGCTGGCGCAGGGCCTGGGCCAGTGCTCCGGCCACGGCGCTCACGCCGTCGATGACCTCCTGCGGGCGTTCGGCCAGGGCGGCGCCGTCGCGGATCAGGCGATGGCAGCCGCGGGCCATCGGGTTATGGATCGAGCCAGGCACGGCGAAGACCTCGCGGCCGGCCTCGCTGGCCTGGCGGGCGGTGATCAGGGCGCCGGAGCGTTCGGCCGCCTCGATCACCAGCGTGCCCAGCGACAGCCCGGCCAGCAGCCGGTTGCGGCTGGGGAAGTGGCCTGCCCGCGCCTCGGTGCCGGGCGGGAACTCGCTGACCACCGCGCCCTGTGCAGCCAGGCGTTCGCGCAATCCGGCGTGACCGGCGGGATAGGCGATGTCCGGCCCGGTGCCGACCACGGCCACGGTGCGCCCGTCGCGAACGGCCAGGGCCGCCTCGTGCGCGGCCGCATCGACGCCGGCGGCCATCCCGCTGAACACCACCAGCCCAGCGGCGGCCAGCGCGCGGGCGAAGGCGTGGGCATTGTCGCGGCCGCCGGCGCTTGGCGAGCGGCTGCCGACCACGGCGATGCCCGGATGCCAGAGCAGATCGGCATCGCCTTCGACGAACAGCGCCAGCGGCGGCGAGGCGATCTGGCGCAGCAGCGCCGGATAGTCGGCGTGCTGCCAGTCCAGCAGATGCCGGCGTGGATCGGCCAGCCAGGCTTCGCTACGGGCCAGCGCGGTGACGCTTGGCGTGCGCAGGCGGGCGCAGCGCTTGTCGTCCAGGCCGACCGCACGCCAGGCGCGTGGTCCGGCGGCCAGCGCCGACGCCGCGCTGCCGTGGGTCTCCAGCAGCAACCGGCGTGGCGCGGTGGCGCCGCCGGCAAGCACCAGGGTCAGCAGGGCAAGGGTCTCGGGATCCATGCGGCCAGCTTGGCCCGGAAACGACGACGGCGCCCTCGGGCGCCGTCGCGATGTTGCGTAGGAAAAGCCTGATTCAGCGCAGGCTGGCCGTGGCGGTACTGGCCTGGCCGGCATCGGGATCGCGCAGGAAGTAGCCCACGCGCGAGGGCGCCGAGCCTTCCATGATCAGGCCATAGCTGACCTTCTCGTAGGTCTTGAAGATCATGACGTGCGCGGTGTATTCGTCAGGCATCTTGTTGCGACCCTGACCTGGCTTCTTGGTCTCGGCCATGCGCGAGGTCTGGCCATGGAACGGATCCAGCTTGTAGCTGCCCGGGCGCCAGATCGACAGCACGGTGCCGTTGTCCAGGCCTTCGCGGCTGCCGCCGGAGATCGCGACCACGTCGTGCTCGCCGCCGTAGTTAAGGGTGTCGGCGACCGCCATGATGCGGACCTTGCCGTCGACCAGCGCGGCCCTGGGCGAATGCGGGAAGAACTGCAGGTCGTACGGCTGCGCTTCGACCGGGATCAGGCGATCGCCGGCGCGGACTTCACGGCCATTGCCTTCCAGCTTGAGGGTGGCGTTGCCGTCGGCGTCGACCGCGGTGATTGTGCCGATGCTCATCTGCTCCAGCTCGTAACCCAGGAAGTCGCTGTGCTCGTTGGGGACTTCGGTCTGCTTCCACAGGCTGCCTTCGCCCAGGGTGCGTTGGCCCTTGTCGTTCAGGTCGGAACTGGGCCTGGGTTCGTCATACAGCTTGGTCGGGCGGACTACGGCATAGCGCTGGCCGATCTGCGGTGCGTCCAGACCAAGGGCGTAAATGGCCTGGTCGCCGAAGGCGCGCAGGCGGTCGTCCTGCAGGCCGGCCACGTAGGGCAGGTCGTCGAAGCTGTCGACGATGCGCATGTTGCGCAGGAACGGCTCGATGTCTGCCAGCGGCAGGCCGTTCACCGGTGCTTCCTGGCGCGGGCCCGGCTGTACCGCCACCCGGTCCAGGTAGGCCAGGCTGATGATGTCGCCCGGGTAGATCAGGTGCGGATTGGCGATCTGCGGGTTGGCCTGCCAGATTTCCGGCCACAGCCACGGCTTCTTGAGGAAACGCGCGGAGATGTCCCACAGCGTGTCGCCCTTCTTCACCACATAGGTGTCCGGGTGGCCGCCTGCCATTTCCTGCGCGGTTGCGTAGGCGGCAAGGGTCAGGAACGCGACAGCCGCAGCTGTACGAAAGTGTTTGAACATGGCGATATGTACCTGATTCCCCAACAGGCGGTCCGCACTATAGTCCAGAAAACGAGCGATGGCGCAAGCGCGCTGCGTTAGAATGGGCAGGCACTTGCCGGACCTGCGCTGGCACCCCATCTAGGTGGTCACCATGGCACTGCTTCCAATCCTTGAATTCCCCGACCCGCGCCTGCGCACCCGCGCCGTGCCGGTCAGCGCCGAGGGCATCGCCACCCCGGCATTCCAGACCCTGCTCGACGACATGTTCGAGACCATGTACGAAGCGCCCGGCATCGGCCTGGCCGCCAGCCAGGTGGATGTCCACCAGCGCTTCATGGTGATCGACATAAGCGAGGAGAAGAACGCTCCGCAGGTGTTCATCAACCCCGAGATCGTCGACAAATCCGGCGAGCAGGTCTACCAGGAGGGCTGCCTGTCGGTGCCCGGGATCTTTGCCGACGTGACCCGCGCCGATGCCATCACGGTCAGGTTCCTGGACCGCACCGGCGCGGCCCGCGAGCTGCAGGTCGACGGCCTGCTGGCGGTCTGCATCCAGCACGAGATGGACCACCTGGACGGCAAGCTGTTCGTCGATTACCTCTCGCCGCTCAAGCGCGAGATGGTCAAGAAGAAGCTGGCCAAGGCCAAGCGCAACGCTGCCTGATGGCCGCGGCAGGCGCCCGCTGGCGCCGCCCTGGCCGGTCGGCGCCGGCCTTTCCCCTTCTGAAGTACCTGGTCCTGTCCTCATGAAAATCGTCTTCGCCGGCACGCCGGATTTTGCCGTGCCGTCGTTGCGCGCGGCGATGCGCCACCACGAAGTGGTCGCCGTCTACACCCAGCCTGATCGTCCGGCCGGCCGCGGCCGCGGGCTGTCCGCCTCGCCGGTGAAGCTCGAAGCGGTCAAGCGCGGCATCCCGGTGCTGCAGCCGGAAACCCTGCGCAGCGCCGAAACCCAGGCCGCCCTGCGCGCGTTGGCGCCGGACGTGATGATCGTGGTCGCCTACGGCCTGATCCTGCCCAGGGCGGTGCTGGAAATCCCGCGCTATGGCTGCTGGAACGTGCATGCCTCGCTGCTGCCGCGCTGGCGCGGCGCCGCGCCGATCCAGCGCGCGATCGAGGCCGGCGACAGCGAAAGCGGCGTCTGCCTGATGCAGATGGAGGCCGGCCTGGACACTGGCCCGGTGATCCTCAAGCAGGCCGCGCCGATCCACGACACCGACACCGGCGGCCTGCTGCACGACCGCCTGGCCGAGCTGGGCGCGCAGGTGCTGGCCGATGGCCTGGGCCTGCTGCGCGCCGGGATCCGTCCGATCCCCACGCCGCAGCCAGGCGAGGGCGTCAGCTACGCGCACAAGCTGGACAAGGCCGAGGCGCGCCTGGACTGGAGCCAGCCCGCCGAGGTGCTGGCGCGCAAGGTGCGTGCGTTCGTGCCCTGGCCGATTGCCGAGGCGATGGTCGCCGGCGAGCGTCTGCGCATCCACGGCGCGGTGGCGCTGGACCTGCGCCACCAGGCCGCGCCAGGCACCTTGCTGACCGCGACCCGCCAGGGCCTGGACATCGCCTGCGGGCAGGGCGCACTGCGCCTGCGCGTGATCCAGCGCGAGGGCGGCAAGGCGGTCACCGCCGCTGATTACCTCAACGCGCGCCGCGATCTGGCCGGCGCATGAGCACCACCCAGGCCGGCGTGGCGGTACGGGTGATGGCCGCCCGCGTGCTCGATGCCGTGCTGAACCGTGGCCGCTCGCTCAAGGGCGAACTGGCCATCGCGCTGCCGCAGCTGGTCGACGTGCGCGACCGTGCGCTGCTGGAGGCGATCTGCTTCACCGCACTGCGCCGCCGCGGCGCCTACAACGCCGCGTTGGCCCAATGGATGACCCGTCCGCTGGGGCCGCGCGACGGCGATCTGCGCGCGCTGCTGCTGGCTGGCCTGGCCCAGCTGGATGCATTGGAACTGCCGCCGCATGCGGCGCTGTCGGCCACGGTCGAGGCGACGCGCACCCTCGGCCGCCCGCACCAGGCCGGCATGGTCAACGCGTTGCTGCGTCGCGCCCAGCGCGAAGGCGTGCCGGACGGCGATCCCGCCGATGCCTGGCCGGCCTGGCTGCGGCAGCGGATCCGCGCCGACTGGGCGCAGCAGGCCGAGGCGATCTTCGCCGCCAGCGCCCAGGCCGCGCCGCTGTGGCTGCGGGTCAATCCGGATCTGGGCAGTCGCCAGACGTATCTGTCGGAACTGGCGGAGGCGGGGATCAAGGCGCAGGCCAGTGAAGTCCTGCCCGATGCCCTGCGCCTGACCGAGTCGGTGCCAATGGCGTCACTCCCGGGCTTTGCCGAAGGTGCGGTCTCGGTCCAGGACGGATCGGCGCAGCAGGTGGCCGAGCTGTTCGACCTGGCCGAAGGCGCGCGCGTGCTGGATGCCTGCGCCGCGCCGGGCGGCAAGTCTGCGCACCTGCTGGAACGCTTCCCGAGCCTGGACCTGACCGCGTTGGATGTGGACGCGCGTCGCCTGCGCCAGGTCAGCCAGACGCTGGAACGGGTCGGCGTGCGGGCCACCCTGCAGGCGGCTGATGCGTCGAACCTGGACGCCTGGTGGGACGGCACACCGTTCGATGCGGTGCTGCTGGATGCGCCATGTTCGGCCACCGGCATCGTGCGCCGCCAGCCCGACGTGCTGCTGCACCGGCGCGAGGACGACATCACCGCGCTGACCGCGCTGCAGTCGCGGCTGCTCGATGCGGCCTGGACCGTGCTCAAGCCCGGCGGCATGTTGGTCTATGCGACCTGCTCGCTGCTGGCCGACGAAAACGCGCGCCAGGTCGAGGCCTTCCTGGCGCGTCACCGCGATGCGCAGCCCGACGATCCCGGTGCCGCGTTCGGCCATGCCAGCGGCGTGGGCCGGCAGCGGCTGACCGGCGAGGGCGGCATGGACGGCTTCTTCTACGCCCGGCTGCGCAAGCCCGGCGCCTGAGTCCGCGCGCAGCATCGTCGCCGCCACAGCCTTCCGACATCCCGTCACTATCATTTCGCGCCATGCGCCCAATGACCTACGCCCGCGTCCGTTCCCTCGACACCTGGCTGCTGTTCGTCACCGCGTTGCTGGTGATCGGTGCCGGCATCGGCCTGCGCGATCCCTGGCCGGCCGACGAGCCGCGCTTCGCCCTGGTGGCCCAGCAGATGGTGAGCAGTGGCGAATGGCTGTTCCCGCATCGCGGCGTGGAGCTGTATTCGGACAAGCCGCCGATGCTGATGTGGCTGCAGGGCCTGTTCTATCTGGTCTTCGGCAATTGGCGGGTGGCCTTTCTGATGCCCTCGCTGCTGGCGAGCCTGGCTGCAATCTGGTGCGTCAAGGACCTTGGGCAGCGGCTGTGGACGCGCAAGGTCGGCCTGTACGCGGGCTGGGCGCTGCTGTTCGCGTTCCAGTTCACCTTCCAGGCCAAGCGCGCGCAGATCGACGCGCTGGTGCTGGGCATGATCACGCTAGCCAACTATGGACTGCTGCGGCATCTGCTGAAGGGTCCGGACTGGAAGATGTGGGCGCTGGGCTGGTTCTTCGCCGGCCTGGGGACCATCACCAAGGGGGTGGGCTTTCTGGCACTGCTGATCATCCTGCCGGCGGCGGTGGCTTCGCTGCGTGGCTGGCCGGGTGTCAAGGTCTGGGCGCGTGACCGGCGGTTCTGGCTGGGGCCGCTGGCGTTCCTGCTTGCCGTATCGATCTGGCTGGTGCCGATGCTGCTGACCGTGTGGCTGTCGGGCGATCCGGAACACCGCGCCTACCTGCGCGACATCCTGGTCCGGCAGACGACCAAGCGCTATGCCAGGTCCTGGGATCATCCGCAGCCGGCCTGGTACTTCCTGGGCGTGATGGCCATGTGGGCGCCGACGATCCTGGCGCTGCCGTGGGCGATCGCGGCCTGGCGCCGGCGCCTGGTCCAGCGGCTCGACCCGCGCTACCTGCTGCCGGTGGTGTGGTGGCTGATCGTGCTGGTGTTCTTCTCGATCCCGCACGGCAAGCGCGATGTCTACATCATGCCGGCGCTGCCGATGCTGTGCCTGGCGCTGGCGCCGCTGCTGCCGGGGCTGGTGCGCAAGCGCGGGCCGCGCCTGGTGCTCAACGGGTTTTCGCTGGTGCTGGGGGTGGCCACGCTCGGGCTGGGCATTGCAATGCTGGTTGGTGAGCCGTCGTTCGAACGCGGCCTGCATCGCGATCGCGGCATGGACGATGCCGCCACCAACGCACTGGCCTGGGTGCTGCTGGCGATCGGCAGCTGGGGGGCCGGCAGCCTGCTGTGGTTCGGCCGCCGTCCGGCCGCGGCGCTGGGCTCCACGCTGACCGCGATCTGGGTGCTGTACGGCCTGGTGGCCTGCCCGCTGCTCAACGATTTCAGTTCGGCGCGCGGGGTGATGCGCGAAGTGGCCGCGCGCATCGGGCCCGATGCAGAACTGGGCCTGGTTGCGTGGAAGGAGCAGAACCTGCTGATGAGCCAGTCGCGGACCACGACCTTCGGGTTCCGGATGGTATGGAAGGAGCAGCTGCGGCGCGGCCTGGCCTGGCAGGCGCAGGCGCCGGACAGGCGCTGGCTGCTGGTCCAGGACGTGGCCCTGCCGGCCTGCGTGGACCGGACCATCGCCGAGCATCCGGGCAATTCCAATCGGCGCGGCTGGTGGCTGGTGCCGATGGCGGCGCGCGCGCATTGCCCGGCCGCACCGGATGTGCCGTTCGACGACGCTGCGCGCGCCGCCCAGATCGAGGCGGCAGGTGAGTGAGGCTGGGTTCCGGGTTGCCGGTGTAGAGAGGGACGATGCGCTTTCAACCTGAACGGCTATCGCTGCTGGCGCAGCCCTTCCCGCCCTCGCTGCGGTTGCGTACCGCACGTGTCTTCTATGCGCTGGCGTTGCTGCTGATGCCGGCCTGCCTGATCGCCACGCCGTGGGGGCTGCGGCCTGCAGCCTATTGCACGCTGGTGGCGGTGTTGCTGGCGCCGGACCGGATCTGGGCGGCGCGCAAGGCCGCCGGCTGGCCGGTGTTGGCGATGACCCTGGCGGCTGTGTTGGTGGCCTGCGTGGTCAGTGTGTCGGTCCTGGTCCACCACGACAGCTGGAGCGAAGCAGGCAGCCGCGGTCGGGTGCTGCTGATCCCGTTGGCATCGTTGCTGGTGCTGGGCCTGGCGCCGCCGCGCGCGGCGCTGTGGGCCGGCGCGGTGCTGGGGCTGATCGGCGCGGCGGTGGTCGCGATCATACAGACTCTGCAGCACCTGCCGCGTGCCGACGGCTGGAACAACGCCATCACCTTCGCCGATATGGCGGTGCTGCTGCTGGCGTTGGTGGTGTTCCTGCGGCCATCGGGCCGGTTCCTGATCACCACGCTGGCGACCTGCGCCGGGGTGGTGGCCATTGGCCTGAGCGGCACGCGCGGCGCCTGGCCGGCCGCGGGCATGGTGGTGATCATTGCCCTGTTCGTGCGCGCGACCAGCGGCCGCGGACATCGCTTTGAAGCGTGGGCCCTGGCCGGGCTGGCGGTGGCCAGCATCGCGGTAGTCCTGCCGCAGGTGCAGCAGCGGGTGGAAGCGCTGCAGGTGGACATGCTGCGCTATGCCGCCGGCGATCCGGATTCCTCATCCGGGGCGCGCATCGAGCTGTTCGGATTGGCCACCGACGCGCTGGAGGCGCGGCCGTGGACGGGGGTGGGCGTGGGCCGGTTCGAACGCGTCGTCCAGGCCTCGCCCAGCTGCCAGGTGGCAGCGCCGGACGCGTGGTGCAGCCTGGGCCACGCGCATAGCGACTTCCCCGAATGGGGTGCGACGATGGGCATCCCCGGCTTGCTCGCCCTGCTGGCGCTGTACGGCGTGCCGGCGTGGCTATTCGCACGGCAGGTGCTGGTGCGGCCATTCCCGCGGCGCTCGCGCAGCGCGGCGTTGGCCGGGTTGACCATCGTCACCGTGTTCGTCCTGTGCGGGCTGAGCCAGTCGATGTGGGCGCACCAGCTGACCGGCAGCAGCTTCCTGGTATTGGTGGGCGTGCTGCTGGGTTTCAGCCTGCGCGAAGATCCGCACAAGGCGTAGGAACAGCTGTCTTCTCGCGTCTCGTAGCCCGGGTAAGCGCAGCGCACCTGGGGCTTTCCCCCGGCAACCTCCCCGGGTGCGGCCCTTTGGCCTTACCGGGGCGAAGATCCGCGCAAGCCCTGAGGAGAGTTAGTCGCGCGGCGGATCCATCACTGGCTGGCCGTGCTGCAGCAGCCATAGCATGATCGCCTTCTGGCGCACGTAGTTGGCGCGCACGTAGGCGTAGACCAGGCCGCGCCAGCCGTCCAGGAAGCCCAGCCGGAACACGTAGCCGCGCCAGAAGCGCCACGCGGGCGACACCACCAGCTTGACGAGCGACGCGCGCTTGCCGCGGGCGAACTCGTGCCGGGCCATCATCTCCGCGTAGCGCTGGGTCTTGGCCAGCTGTTGGTGCAGCGAACGATACGGGAAGTGCAGCAGATCGCCGGCCAGGGTCCGGATCGGGCCATCGACGCTGGCCGCCTCGTGGATCTCGCGCGTACCGCGCCAGCCGCCGCGGCGCCGGTCGAACAGCCGCAGGACCCGGTCCGGATACGCGTTGCCGTGGCGCAGGAGCCTGCCGAAGTAGTCCGAGAGCCGGTTGAAGCGATAGCCCGCCGCGCCGATAAATCCTGCATCGCGCGCGGCCAGGATTGATGCACGCAGGGCATCATCCACGCGTTCGTCGGCATCCAGGCACAGCACCCAGTCGTGGCTGGCGCTTTGCACCGCGAAGTCCTTCTGGCTGCGGTAGCCATCGAAGGCGCGCTGCAGCACGCATGCGCCTTTTGCCGTCGCAATCTCACGCGTGGCATCGGTCGAACCGGAGTCCACCACCACCCATTCATCGCAGAACGCCAGCGAGTCCAGGCAGTCGCCGATGCGGTCGGCTTCGTTGAACGCGATAATGCAGGCCGACATGCGCGGCCGCTGGTCGTGCGAAGACATCGAGGACATGGCGTGGCTGAGTACCTTTTATTCGCGACCGAGCGGTACGCGCTGCCTATTCTGGCGCCTCTGGCCCAGGCGCTGCACGCCTCGGGCCAGACGGTCAGCGCCTGGTTCGAAGGCAATGCACGTGGACTGGAGGCGCAGGTCGCTCCGTTCGTGCGGAAAGTGGACCTCAAGCAGGCCGTGGCGCTGCGCCCGCGCGCGGTGTTCAGCGCGGCCAACTGGGTGCCGCCGTTCGTGTCCGGGGCCAAGGTGCAGCTGTTCCATGGCTTCAACGTGGAAAAGCGCGCCGATGCGCGCGGCCATTTTCGCGTGCGTGGGCTGTTCGACCTGTACTGCACGCAAGGGCCGGCCACCACCGCACCTTTCCGTGAACTGGCCGAGCGCGAAGGCCATTTCGCCGTGGCCCAGACCGGCTGGCCCAAGCTGGACCCGCTGTTCCGCGACGATGGCGGCGCCAATGCCGTGCTGCGCGCACCGGCGGGCGAACGGCCGGTGATCCTGTTCGGCTCGACCTTCACCGAACGGCTCAGCGCCGCGCCGCTGCTGATCGAGCAGATCGCCGCCGACATCGCCCGCGGCGAGCGCTACTGGCTGCTGACCCTGCATCCCAAGTGCCCGGCGGCGTTGTTCGATCGCTACCGCGCGCTGGCCGGGCCGAATGCGGCCTTTGTCGAGCCCGAACAGGTCATGGCCGCACAGCGGGCGGCCGACGTGCTGGTGTCGGATACCTCCTCGATCGTCTCGGAGTTCATCGTCCAGCACAAACCGGTGGTGACCTTCCGCAACCGCGCGCCCAAGCCGCACATGCTCGATTTCGACGCTGCCGATGCGCTGCCGGCAATGCTCGCGCGTGCGCTTGATCCGGAGCCGGCATTGATCACCGAGATCGTGCGCTATGCCGAATCGATCCATCCCGATCGCGATGGCTATTCCTCCGAACGCGTCATTGCGGCCACCGAGGATTTCCTGGCCGGCGAACTCGGCGCGCTCAGGCCCAAGCCGTTCGGCGCCCGGCTGCGCGCGCTGCAGATCCGCAGGGAGCTGGGCTACTGGGGCCGCGGCGCACGCTGAGGCGTCGATGCGCCTTACCAGCGCAGGCGGCGCTGGGCCAGGGTGCGGCTGAGCTGCTGTGCAGCTGGCGGGCCTGTTCCAGCGGCAGGAAACGCAAGCGCAGGCGCGGGCCGTCGCCGAACGCGCCGGCCGTATCCAGCAGCAGCGAAGCGGTGCCGCAACGGCGGTCCAGCGGCGAACAGCTCAAGCGCAGCGCCTGCAGCTTGTCGATCTCGGCAAAGCGCCACCAGCGCGTCCACCAGCCGCCGCGCACGGCCACCAGGCGTTGGTCCACGCTCCAGCCCATGCACCGGATCTGTCGATAGGCCTTGAACGCCGACCACGGCAGCCACAGCAGCACCAGCAGGCCGAACGCGCCGACCAGCGGCCACAGCGCCCCGGCCAGGCAGGCCAGCCAGAACGCCGGCCACAGGCATAGCCGCCACCAATGCCGGCTCGGAACCGCGTGCCACTGCGAGAGTGGCCACTGCACGCCCGGCAGGACGTGGCGCACCAGCGCATCGCAGGTGTCCGGCATGGCCAGCGGCACCAGTTCGCGGATCGAGCGGCCACGCTCGCCATGGGCTTCGACCACGGCGGTGTCGATGTGCAGGCTGCGGCGGTTGAACCAGCGATGCAGCACGCCTTCGCGCAGGGTCCAGGATTGGATGCGCCGGCGCGCAGCACTGCTGCGGACCCGGGCCAGCAGGCCGCGCTCCACGGTGAGGCGACGGTCCGACTCGCTCAGGCGAAAGCCGTGGTACTGCAACGCCGCCAGCGCGATCGACAACAGCCGCAGCAACGCGATGGCCCACACCAACAGGCTGGCGGCGATGATCAGCCCGGCCAGCCAGCCCATATGCAGATGGCTGGCATAGCCGAATACCTGTTGCCCGTAGTCCTCGATCGCATTGGCGACCATCTGCTGCGGAAACATCTGGTAGGCCGCGCCGGCGGTGGCGGCCATCGCGATCATGCCGCGGTTGGAGATCAGGCCCAGTCGCGCGATCTCGCCCGGCGGCAGGGTCAGCAGTGTGGTGCTTTCGGGCGTATCGACCTGCTCCGGCACGCGCTGGCCGCGATGGCGCACCAGCTGCTCCAAAACCAATGCCTGGTCCAGGCGCAGCACCCGCATCTGCGCCTCGGGCTTGGCGCCGCCGGCTGATTCCAGGCGCAGTTCGGCCACGCCGAACATCCGGTGCAACAGGGACTGGTGAACCACCACGTTGTGGATGCGGGCGAATGGGATCTCGCGACGGGTACGATTGAACAGCCCGCTGCGGATACTCAAGCCATCGGTGCCGATGCGGTAGCGATAGGTCAGGTAGCGCATCAGCGACACCCCGACCAGGATCGCCATCACCACCAGCGCGGCGACATTGTCGTAATGGTCGCGCTCGCCATCGCGGCCGCCGAACACCACCAGCACGATCAGCGGCAGCAGGAACTGCTTGAGCTGCTGCAGCAGCACGAATAGCCACGACCACGGATGCAGGCGCTGTTCGCGGGGCGAGGACGGCGCAGAGGCCACCTGGCTCACAGCGCGTCGTCGTGGCGATCGAGCTGGTGGGCCAGGCGGTCGCGCAGGCGTTCCGCATCGCGCCGGTCCAGGCCCGAGACCGACACCGCACTGAGCCGCGTGCCGGCGGTGTGCACCACCAGCGTGGACAGGCGCGCAGCGCGCTCCAGCGGGCCGCGGCGCACGTCCAGGTGCTGGACGCGCGAGATCGGGACATGGGTTTCGCTCTGCCACAGCCGGCCCTGCATCAGGGCAAAGCCCTGCTCGTCCAGGCGCCAGCGGGTGTAGCGATGACGGCGATAGGCGATCACGCCGGCCAGCAGCGCCACCAGCACGCCGCTCACGGCGATCCACAGCCAGGGCAACGCCACGTGCCAGCTCAGGCGCGCCACCGCCAGCGCGATCAGCAATGCGCAGAGCGTGCCAAGGAGGGCACCGGCCGCGGCCATTTTCGCCCCGCGCCGCGGCAGCTGCTGCCAGCCTTCGGGCAGGCTATCGGGCGCGACGGACCACGTGACAGCGCCCGCATCATCAACGGGCGAAGGAAGATCATCGGGTGCGGGGGAGCTTTGCAACGCGCGGGCCTGGCGGAAACGGTGTGGGGACCACCGGCGCATCGGAGCCGAACCGATGCGGCGCACCGGCCGGTCCTCCCAGCCCGGTCATCGCGCTGGAGCCTACCATCGCCTCCAGCCGTGTGATGCGTCATAGGAGATCACGGCGGGCTGCTCGTATGGGAGCTCCTACGGGCGCATCGCTGGGGTTTTGCCCCTCTCCCCTGTTTGCGGGGGGAGAGTGTCGGGGTGAGGGGGCGGGGTGACGGCCATGCTGACGACGAGACATCAACGTTCCTGAGCCGGCCGCGGTTTGCTGGTCGTCAAGTAAAAGACCCCCTTACCCCTCAGTCGCTCGTCACGACTTCGATCTCCCCGCGAGCAGGAAAGAGGGAGCCGAACGCGTCGAGCAGACAGTTGCTCCTACGACAGCGATGCGATCAGCGCGTCCACATCCAGCGCATGGCCGGCGCGCGCGGCCTTGGTGCGTAAATAGCCTTCGTTGTCGGCGGTGATGCGTCCGGTCACCGGAATCCGCTCGATCACCTCCACGCCGGCCGCACACAGGCGGTCGACCTTTTCCGGATTGTTGCTCAGCAGCCGCACCTGGCCGACCCCCAGGCCGCGCAGCATCGCCGCGGCTCCTTCGTAGCGGCGTTCGTCCGGACCGAAGCCCAGCAGCGCGTCGGCATCGATGGTGTCCAGGCCCTCGTGCTGGTAGCCGTACGCACGCATCTTGGCGGCGATGCCGGTGCCGCGGCCTTCCTGGTCCATATACAGCAGCACCCCACCGCCGAGCTGGGCCAGCGTGTGCAGGCCGTGGCGCAGCTGGTCGCCGCAGTCGCACTTGAGCGAGCCGAAAAGATCGCCAGTCAAACAGGACGAATGCACGCGCACCGGCACCGGTTGGCTGAAATCCGGCGTGCCGATGACGATCGCGACCTGGTCGCGCTGGGCCACGCCGCCGCGGAACACCGCGAACTGCGCATCGCCGTATTCCCGCAGCGGGACACGCGTACGCGCGACCAGTTCCCAGCCCTGGCCGGCCCGCGCCGCCGCGCTGGAGACCTCGTCCAGCGAAATCTCGACGCAATCGTCAAACGGGGATGTTCCGGCCGCCAGGTCGTGCACCAGCAACGCGGGCAGCAGCAGCCCCAGCCGGGCGATTTCCAATCCGCCGGCATCGCGCTCGGTCCCGCGCGACCAGGGCCCGGCGTAAGGCGTCCCGATCGGCAGATAGCTCAGCGCGGCCAGCAGCTCGAATGCATGTCCACTCAGGTCGATCCGGGCGCCGCGCGGTGCCGCCAATCCCAGCAAACGCGCGCGCGTCGGAGTCAGCGACAGCGCCACGTCGCCGCCACTGGCCGCGCTGAAGCCGGCATGCGTCGCCGGGGTGGCGCCATCGACGGCCAGCACGGCGGTGCGCAGGCCCTGCGCGTCGCGGACCACCAGCGGACGCCCGCTGCGCAACTCGCCGGCCGCACGCTCGCAGGCCACGGCAGCCGGGTCTCCGAACAGGGCGAGGTGGGATTCGACGGCAGTCATCGGGATGGGGCTTCACTCAATGGAAGAGGGCGCGGGTCCGAGGCTCCACCGCTTGCCGTGATCATGGCCGATGTCCAGTTTGCGGTGTCCACGCGCGACATGGACCGGTACAGGTCGTTATTTTCGCCCATCGCCTCAGGCAGGTGTGAACCGCCCGCGGAACGGTGCGGCTCCGTCCATGCGTTGCTCGGCGCTCAGTGCGGATGCCGCGCGGTCCAGTAGGGATCGGTTTGACCGCTGCCTGGCGGGCGCAGCGTGTAGCGCTTGTAGGTCCATTGGTACTGGGCCGGATCGCGCCGGGCGATGCGTTCGATCTGGGCGTTCAGCGCGGCCGTGCCGACCAGCGGGTCCGGATCGCCGATCTCGGCAGGCGCCGGTTCCACATGCAGGGCAAAATCCAGCCCGGCGCCGACCCGTTCGCACCAGCCCAGCAGCACGATGGCGCCGGTGCGCTCGGCCAGTCGGTTGACCAGGGTCATGGTCAGCGCCTCCACGCCGAAGAACGGGGCGAACACGCCATCGCCGCCCTTGGGCTGCTGGTCGGGCAGGATGCCGACCGCGCCGCCTTCTTTCAGCACCTTGAACAGCTGGCGCACGGCCGGACCTTCGGCGCGCACCTGGCGGATGTTCTCCGCGCCGCGCACCCGCTGCAAAAACGCGTCGCCGAGCTCGGAGGAGGGCGGCTTGTAGACGATGGCGATGTCCCCGCGCGAGGCCAGCCACTGGTTCAGCAGCTCCCAGTTGCCGAAGTGCGGCGCGGCCACGATCACTCCGCGGCCTGACTTCAATGCAGCGTCGTAGAGGTCCTGGCCATGGCGCTGGCGCAGGTGCCGGTCCAGGTTGTCGGCATGCGGCCGGGTCCAGAAACGCAGAGTTTCCAGCGCCTGGCGGGCGGTGCCGCGCAGGATCCGCCGGTGCAGGTCCGCGCGCTGGCTGGGCAGCAGTTCGGGGTAGGCCAGCTCCAAGTTGCGGCGGGCGACCCGGCTTTCGCGGGCATCCAGGCGGGCCCAGGTCCAGGCCAGGGCATCGCCGAAGCGACGCAGCAACGGCCAGGGCAGGGAAGCGAACGCGGCTGCGGCGCGGAAGGCGGCCTCGGCCGGAATATGCGGTTTCATCGGGCCAGTTTATCGGCTGGCCAGGCGCCGAGGCATTGCAAAGCGCCTGGGCGATCCACACCTTGGCTGCTTTCCAGCCGCGCGGAGCCGTTCAGCATGCTGTCGTTGATCCAGCGCGTGACCCGCGCCTCGGTGGTGGTCGAAGGCCAAACCGTCGGCGCGATCGGCCCCGGGCTGCTCGCCCTGGTGGCGCTGGAGCCGGAAGACGGCCACGCGCAGATCGCCCGCATGGCCGAGCGGCTGCTGGGCTATCGCGTATTCGGGGACGAGACCGGCAGGATGAATCGGTCGCTGGCCGATACCGGCGGCGGCCTGCTGCTGGTCAGCCAGTTCACCCTGGCGGCCGATACGCGTTCGGGCATGCGTCCCAGCTTCACCACCGCAGCCCCACCGGAACAGGCTGAACGCGGGTTCAACCAGCTGGTGGAAATCTGCCGGCAGCGCCACGCGGGGGTGGAAACCGGGCGTTTTGGCGCCCACATGGTGGTGGACCTGGTCAACGACGGACCGGTGACCTTCCTGCTTCGGACCTGACTCCGCGGCAAAAACCTGACTCTGAACGCCACGCGGCCAGACTGGACACAGTCCGGCTGGTATAATACGTGGTTCTCCTGACCTTTCATTTTAGGCGGCGCAAGCACTCATGGCCAACGAACGTCCTGCCCAGGCATCCGACATCAAGCTGTTGATCAGCAAAGGCCTCGAACAAGGCTACCTGACCTATGCCGAGGTCAACGATCACCTGCCCGACGACATGGTCGATCCCGAGCAGATCGAAGACATCATTGGCATGATCAACGGCATGGGCATCGCTGTCCATGAGGTGGCACCCGATGCCGAGACCCTGCTGTTGGCCGGCGAAGCCTCCGGCAACCGTGAAGTCGACGAAACGGCCGCCGAAGAAGCCGCCGCGGCGCTGACCTCGCTGGATACCGAAGGTGGCCGCACCACCGACCCGGTGCGCATGTACATGCGCGAGATGGGCACGGTCGAGCTGCTGACCCGCGAAGGCGAAATCGCCATCGCCAAGCGCATCGAGGAAGGCCTGGGCCAGGTCCAGGCATCCCTGGGCCTGCTGCCGTCGATCGTCGAGCTGGTGCTGGAAGACTACGAACTGCACAAGGCCGGCAAGAAGCGCCTGGCCGAAGTGATCGTCGGCTTCAACGATCAGGTCGACGAGCCGGAGCCGCCGGCCGCCGTCGCAGACACGGCCGACAGCACCGATGATGCCGCCGACAGCGATGACGATGATGCCGACGACGCCGACGACGCCGAGGAAGAAGCCGGCCCGACCGGTCCGGATCCGGAAGAAGTCGCCCGTCGCATGGACGTGCTGTCCTCGGCGCTGGCCAAGTTCAAGAAGGGCTACGCCAAGACCGGCGCTGACAACAAGGCCGGTGCCAAGCTGCGCACCGAAATGGCCGAGATGTTCGTGACGCTGAAGCTGCCGCTGGCGCTGACAGACACCCTGGTGCGCACCGTCCGCGACGTGCTGCAGCGGATCAAGGACCAGGAGCGCCGCGTGCTGCACCTGTCCACCGTGACCGCCCGCATGCCGCGCAAGGACTTCATCCGTTCGTGGGAAGGCAACCAGACCAACCTGGAATGGGTCGACGAAGCCCTCAAGCGCAAGCAGAAGTGGTCTTCGGGCCTGCGTGAGGTCAAGGACCAGATCATCGCCGAGCAGGAAGCCACCATCGGCGTTGAACAGTCGATGATGCTGACCCTGGCCGACCTGAAGGACATCAGCCGGCAGATGGCCTATGGCGAAGCCAAGGCGCGCAAGGCCAAGAAGGAAATGGTCGAGGCCAACCTGCGCCTGGTGATCTCCATCGCCAAGAAGTACACCAACCGCGGCCTGCAGTTCCTGGACCTGATCCAGGAAGGCAACATCGGCCTGATGAAGGCGGTGGACAAGTTCGAATACCGCCGCGGCTACAAGTTCTCGACCTACGCCACCTGGTGGATCCGCCAGGCGATC